>MDTD01103524.1_pt1 | contig 18563 bp, 16 predicted proteins | sample 811221 | NCBI WGS metagenome assembly MDTD01 (sample SAMN05326646, study PRJNA326480) | marine metagenome | isolation source: seawater | place: Pacific Ocean: South West | collected 2011 | reverse complement strand
CGCCTCCGCCACCGCGCCGATCCGCCGCAGGGCATGCACATAGGCGGCCTGCCGCAGGTCGACCTCCAGTTCCGCGGCCAGGCCCTGCACGGCCTCCGCCTCCCGCTGCATCGTGGCGTCCAGTTCCTCGCGCACCCGCTCCAGCGGCCAGCGCTCGCCGCCCAGGTTCTGCACCCATTCCAGGTGCGACACCACGACCCCGCCGGCATTGGCCAGGATGTCCGGCACCACGACCACCCCGGCGTCATGCAGGTCCGCATCCGCCGCCGGATCCACCGGCCCGTTCGCCACCTCCAGGATCGCCCGGGCCTGGATCTCGCCGGCATTGTCGCAGGTGACCTGCCCGCCGGTCGCCGCCGGCACCAGCAGGTCGCAGTCGCAGGTCAGCAGCCCGGCATTGTCGATCTCGCTTGCCTCCCCGCAGGTCGGCGCGCCGGCAACGGCACCGGTGCGCGCCTTGTGCGCCCGCACCTCGTCGGGGTCGATGCCGTCGGGGTCGTAGAGACCGCCGCCGCTGTCGGAGACGGCGACGATGCGATGGCCCTGGTCGCGCAGCGCCACGGCCAGATGATAGGCGGCATTGCCGAAGCCCTGCACGGCCACCCGGGCGCCGCCGGACGGCAGGCCGATCGCCTCGGCCAGGGCCGCCAGCACCTGGGCTGCGCCGCGGCCCGTTGCCTCGATCCGCCCGGCGGAGCCGCCCACCGCCTCCGGCTTGCCGGTGATCGCCGCCGGCACATGTTCGCCGTTCAGGATCCGCAGCTCGTCGGACATCCAGGCGATCACCCGGCCGTTGGTGTACATGTCGGGCGCCGGGATGTCCCGGCGGTCGCCCAGGGTATGGGCGAAGGCCCGCACATAGGCACGCGACAGGCGTTCCAGCTCCATGGTGGACAGGTCCGACACGTCGACCGCCACGCCGCCCTTGGCGCCGCCGAACGGCAGGTCGACCACCGCGCATTTCAGGGTCATCCAGAAGGCCAGGGTGGCGACCTCGTCCTGGCTGACCTCCGGGTGAAAGCGGATGCCACCCTTGCCGGGCCCGCGGGTGTCGTTGTAGCGGCAGCGCCAGGCACGGAAGATCTGCAGCCTGCCGTCGTCGCGGCGGACCGGCAGGCTGGCCATGGTGACCTCCGCCGGGCTGTGCAGGCGCAGCAGCACCTCTTCCGGAATGTTGCAATGTCCGGCGGCCCGGTTCATCCGCTCCAGGGCCGCCTCAAGCATCTCGGCCACATCTTCCTCCCGCGTGACTGCATGTGCGCTGGGGAACGATCGCCGGGCGGAGCGGTTCCGGCCGCTGCCGCCACGGCCACGTGACCGTGATTCGGTTCAGGCCAGGGTCTGGATCAGTCCAGGGTCTGGATCACCTCGAAACCCTCGAACCGCGGATGGCCGAGATAGAGGGATTTCGCGCTGCCGGCATTGGCATGTGCCTGCCGGAAGGCGTCGGAGCGGGTCCAGGCCTCGAACGCCTCGCGGCTGTCCCAGACCACATGGGAGGAATAGAGGGTATGGTCCTCCTCCCGCGGGCCGCGCAGCAGCTGGAACGCGCGGAAGCCCGGCACCGCCTTCAGGTGGGAGTCCCGTTCCCGCCACATGCGCTCGAACTCTTCCTCGTTGCCCAGTGCCACCTGGAACCGGTTCATCGCGATGAACATGCAGCCTCCTTCCGCAATGCAGGCCGGCGGCGCCGAAAGCCGGGCCGCCCCGTCAGGAGATGGTGAAGCGGACGGGTACGACAACCTCGAAGCCGCCATTGAACAGCTCCAGCGGCACCGGCGGCAGCGGCGCCGCACGCTCGATCATCGCCTCCGCCGCCTGGTCCAGCAGGTGGAAGCCGGAGGAACGCTCGATCCGGTAGCGCAGCAGCTGGCCGTCGCGGTCGATGGCGAAATACAGCATCACCACGCCTTCCTGGCGCCGCATCCGCGCGGTGCGCGGATATTCCCGGTGCTTGGCCAGCCAGGCATGCAGCAGCGCGATGTAGTTCTGCGTCCTAGCGCGCCCCTCCGGCGAGCCCTGGACCGATGTCCGCGCGGCATTGCCGCCGGCGGCCGAGGGGTTGGCGGAAGGCGGCCGTGGTGCCGCTTGCGCGATGGCGCCGGGCGCGCCGGCCCCCTGCGGCGGCGCGGCCTCCGCCTGCTGCGGCTGCGGCTTCGGGGGCTGCGGCTTCGGGGGCTGCGGCTTCGGGGGCTGCGGTCGGGGCTCCGCCTTCGCAACCGTCTTCGGCGGTTTCGGCTTCGGCGGCGTCCGCTGCACCAGTTCTCTCGGGCGCTGCCGCGGGGTCGGCACCGCCACCTCCTGTGGCTCCGGCACCTCGACCGCCTTCGGCTGCGGCGGCTTCGGGGTCACCGGCTTCAGGCTCTCCGTCGGCGGGTTCGCGGTCTGCACCGGCTTTACCGGTTCGACCGGCTTCGGCCGGCTCTCGTCCAGCGTCTCCAGCAGCGGTGCCTCGGCCACCTCGCGCCGCTCCGGCTCGGCGGGTGCGGCCGCCTCCACCGGCGCGACCCGCTCCGGCGGCGCCTCGGCGACGTCTTCCGGCGGGGTCTCGCGGACATCCTCCGGCCTGGCCTCCGTCACCTCTTCCGGCGGTGTCTCGGTCTCAACCTCCGTCGGCTCGGTCTCCTGCACGTCCTCTTCCGGCGGCGGTGCCTCCACCGACGGCGTATCGGGCGAGGCCGCGGCGACGGAGGCCGGTGCCGCCGCGGCAGCCGCGGACGGGTCCGCGGCGCTCGGCGCAGCCTCCGCGCTGGCCATGCCGGCAAAGCTCAGGGTGAAGCCGTCGCCGGCCTGCGGCGCCGTCGGCTCCGGCGCCGAGGGCAGGAAGAACAGGATTCCCAGCCCGTGCAAGGCCAGCGCGGCGAGGATCACGGCGCTCCAGCGCAGCATCCCCTTCATCACGACCGTCCCGCCGTCATCAGGGTGACCTTCTTCACGCCGGCAGCGCGCAGTTCCTCGATCAGGCCGACGATCCGGGCCGCCTCGACACCGGCATCGGCACGCAGACGCACCGCATCGGGGACACCGCCCGGCGCAGGCCCGGCGACCTGCGCACCGCCACGCGGCGGCGCCGGTCCGGGGCTCCCGTCGCCGACGCGCGTCGCGGACTGCCGTGCCTTGGCCTGGGCCGCCAGGACATGTTCGACCACCGCCTCCATCGCCACGGTCTCTCCCGCCACGGCGGCGCGGCCATCGGCGGCCAGCAGCACCAGCAGTTCCTCGCGGCTGACCTGTGCCTCGGCATCCGAGGCCGGCGGCTCCACCTCGAACGGTGCCTGCTCCGCCAGCTGGCCGGCGATCATGAAGAAGATCAGCAGCAGGAAGACGACGTTGATCAGCGGCAGGATGCCGGCATCGCTGTCCAGGGCGCGGCCGCCGCCGGCCTTCCGGGTCAGGCGGCTCATCGTTGGCCGCCCGGCAGGGGTTGCCCGCCCGGCAGGGGCCGCGCGTCCGGCAGGCCGCCGCGCCGCGCCAGCGCCAGGTCGGTGATCCCGGCCGCCGCCAGCATGTCCATCACCGCGACCATGCGCTGCAGCGGCACGCCCTCCATCGGCCGCAGGATGACCTTCTGCCCAATGGACTCTGTACTGGCACCCGGTGCGGCCCCGCCTGCCGCCGCTTCCTGCCGCAGCGCGGCCAGGCGTGCCGGCAGCTCGGCATCGGCGAGCGGCCGGCCCGACAGGCGCAGCCCCTCCGGCTGTACGTCCAGCATCAGCGCACCGGCATAGGGCTGCTGCGGACGGCTCGCCGCCGCGCTGCCCGCCGGATCGCCGTCGCGGGGCGCCGGGTCCAGGGCAAGCGGGATGGCGTTCCAGTCCGTGAAAGTGGAGGCCAGCATGTAGAAGACCAGCAGGATGAAGACGACATCGATCAGCGGCGTCAGGCTGATCAGGGCGCGCCGGCGGCTGCGCGGCGCGGTCAGGCCGGACCGGCGCGGCCGGCCCGTCGCGGCACCGACCGCCGCCGACCCGCGCGCCGGTGTCCCGTTCGCCGACATGGCGGTCGGGCCGCTAGCCGGCGCGGGCCACGGCGTAGCGCGGTCCGGCATGCGCTGCCTCGTTCGCGGGCGCCAGCTCGGCCACCGCACGGGCGGAGAAGATCTGGGTGATGTAGCTCTCCAGGTCGTGCGCCAGGCTGTCGAGGGTGCGCTCGAACCAGGTCACCAGAGCCACAGCCGGCATCGCCACCGCCAGGCCGACCGCGGTGGTCAGCAGCGCGGTCCAGATGCCGCCGGCCAGGATGTCCGGGCTGACCCGGGCGCCGGCGCCCTGCATGTCCTGGAAGGCCGCGATCATGCCCAGCACGGTGCCGAACAGGCCCAGCAGCGGCGCCAGTGCAGCGATCGCCTCAAGAAAGCGCAGGTTGCCGCGCAGCCCCTCCAGCCGGTCGCTGGCGAACTGCTCGACCTCCTCCCGCAGCGCGGCAAGCGGGCCGTGCGCCGCGGTGGCACGAAGGCTGGCGCGGACGACCTGCACCGGCAGGCCGCCGCGGCCGCGCAGCAGGTCGGCGGCCGTCTCGTCGTCGCCGGCACGGAAGGCCGCGACGGCGCGGCCGGCGCGACCGCGACGCCAGACCCCGCCGCGCAGGAACTGGATGATCTTCATGATCGTCACGGCCAGCGCCAGCACCGACATGGCGGCGAGGATCCAGACCACCGGTCCGCCCAGCCCGGCCCATTCGGCGATCTGGGCGATCGGCCCTTCGCCGGGCGTCATGCCGGCCGCCGCCATGCCATCCGCCATCGTCCCGTCCGGCGCGACATTGCCCGCCAGCCCGGCATCGCCCGGGGCACCATCCACAGGGATCTGCCCGCCGGCAGGAACGGCGCCGTCGGCTGCCGCTATGCCTTCGGTCGGCGCCATCACGGCCCCGCTCGCGTCCGCGGCCGCGCCCTGGCCATTGCCGGGCAGCTCCACCGCCACTTGCTCGTCGTTCACGCCTTTCCTCCGGCCGATACGCGCCGGCGCCATTCATAGGCTTTCCCGCCGATCTATGCAATTGACAGGCGTTTGCATTCGCAACACGTGCAGTGCGGGGCGCCCTTGCGCATCGCGCATGGCGGAACCGGGCAGGAGGACGGAAACGCCGGGACGGCAGGAAAGGACGGCTCAGCCGTCGCGGCGGACCCGCAGCGGCGTGCGGCCGAGCCGCGCCGACATGGTCGAGGTCAGGTGCTGCTGGGAGGAGAAGCCGCAGGCGAAGGCAATCTCGGCGATCGGATCCTCGGTGCTGCGCAGCAGGTGGCAGGCACGGGCCAGCCGGCGTTCCACCACGTACTTGTAGGGACTCATCCCGGTGCGGGCCTTCATGCCGTCGAACACCACCCGCAGCGGCAGGCCCGCCGCGGCGGCGATCCCCTCGCAGGAAATCTCGTTCGCCAGTTCCGCGTCGATATGGTCGCAGATCAGCCGGAAGGCGGCGTCCGACAGGCCGCCACCCGGGCGCTCCGCCGGCTGCGTCTCCAGGCTGCGCAGGGTGTGCAGGTAGGTCAGGGTGGCGAGCGACTGCAGTTCCAGCCCGTCCAGACTCTCGCTGCCGCGCATGCGTTCCCGCACATAGCGGGCCAGGTGCCGGATCTCGACCCGCCGCAGATTGTTGCGTGTGCCGTCCCGCCGCAATGTCGAGAGCCGATGCTCGTCGGCAACCTCCTGGAACTCGGGCGAGAAGCCGAAGGCGATGAAGCCGTGGCGCACGCGCTGGGCATCGACCCGCACATTGCCGCCGCCGGGATGGAAGGCCGCCGTCTCGCCGCGGAAGATCATCTCGCTTTCCCGGTCGTCGTCGAACCGGGTGCGGCCGGCAATGTCGCCCAGCAGCAGGCAGATCACGTCGAAGTCCGTGGCGAATTCCAGCGAATAGGGTGTCGGGCCGGCAATGCAGTAACTGATCCCGCCGGTCGTCGACCGTGCGGGGAATTGCTCCAGCCCCTGGAAGCGCGCTCCTGTGATCACGCCGCCAGGAGCGGATTCCAACGCGGTCCGGCTCAGCGCCACCTGCGTTTCCCCCCAGCTCCGCCGTCGAGGCGGGGCCGGGCCCGGTCTGCGGGCCGCCATGCCTTCCACCTGACGGTCGCGCCCTTCTGCTGCCGCCGGCGCAATCGCCGGCCAGGCACGGGCTTGGGCCAAGTCTAACCGCAACTCCATGCCAGCGACAATCTGTCCCGCCGCGCACCGGCAAAAGCAGGAATCTGTAAAAGCCGTCTTCTGAAAGACGGCGTCCGGGCCGGGGCGCAGGCTTCCTCCAACACGGCGCGGGACGGGCGGTGCAACGCCCGCCGGGAATGTGCCGCAGACCGGAAAGGAGGACGCCCATGCCGACCATCGCCCGCGGCTCGCCCGAGCCCGTCAATTCCGACCGCTTCGATGCCGAATATGACGTGATCACCGTCGGCGGCGGCGCCGCCGGCCTCGCCTCGGCCCTGTTCTCCCGCTGGCACGGCAATTCCGTGGTGCTGCTGGAAAAGGCCGACGAGCTGGGCGGCACCACGAAGAAGGCCGCCTTCTGGTACTGGGTGCCGAACAACAAGGCGATGCAGGCCGCCGGGATGGAGGACCGCAAGGAGGACTGCATCCGCTACATGGCGCGGCTGTCGCGGCCGGAAAGCTACGCTCCCGACGATCCGCGCTTCGGGCTGAGCGACTGGGAATACGCGGTTTGCGAGGCGATCTACGACAATGCCTCGCCCGCGACCGAGATGCTGGCGGAGAAGGGGGCGCTGGAATACCGCCATTGCGAGGCGGTGCCCGACTACTGGGCAGAGATCCCGGAGGACAAGTGCCCCACCGGCCGGGTGCTGGTGCCGAAGGGCGCCCGTGACACGATGTCGGACGGCGGCGCGGTGGCGGTGCGCACGATGTCGGAAGCCTGTACCCGCGACGGGGTGGAGATCCGCACCGGCCACCGGGTGCAGCGCCTGGTGCGCAACGACCAGGGCCGGGTCACCGGGGTCGAGGTCGATACCGCCGCGAACGGCCCGTTGCGCCTGAAGGCGCGGAAGGCGGTGATCTTCGGCTCCGGCGGCTTCACCCACGACACCGAGCTGCGCCGCAACTTCCTGGCCCAGCCGGTGCTGGGCGGCTGCGCGGCTGTCACCAACGAGGGCGATTTCGTGCGCATCGGCGCCGCGGCGGGCGCCGAGCTGCGCAACATGAACTATCCCTGGATGTGCCCGATCGTCCTGGAAAAGGCCCTGAACAACGACCCGGGCCTGATCGGCACCTTCTCGCCGTCGGGCGATTCCATGATCTACGTGGACCGCACCGGCCGCCGGGTCACCAACGAGAAGCTGGCCTATAACGAGTCCGCCCAGGCGTTCTTCAAATGGGACCCGACCCGGGCAGAATATCCGAACCTGGTCCTGGTCGCGGTCTGGGACCAGCGCAGCCAGGAGCATTCCGCCGGCGACGAATATGGCCGCTTCATCGTGCCGCCCGGCTGCGACGATGCCCATGTCATCAAGGGCGAGACCCTGGAGGCGCTGGCCGACGGCATCCGGGCGCGCTTCGCGAAATACGCGACCGCCATCGGCAACCTGAAGGTCGCCGACGATTTCGCCGCCACCCTGAAGGCGACCATCGACCGCTTCAACGGCTTCGCCAGGGCCGGCCGGGACGAGGATTTCCAGCGCGGCGAACGGCAGGTGGAGCTTCTGTTCAACGGCCCGGCCTGCGCCGACCCGGCCGGCCCGAACCCGACCATGTACCCGATCAGCGACAGCGGGCCGTACTACGCCGCCCTGCTGACCGGCGGCAACCTGGACACCAAGGGCGGGCCGATGGCGAACCCCGACGGCCGCATCCTGGATCGTGACGGCAATGTCATCCCGGGGCTCTACGGGGTCGGCAACTGCGTGGCCTCGGCGTCGGCCCGCGCCTACTGGGCCGGCGGCGCCACCCTGGGCCCCTACCTGGCCCTGGCCTATTGCGCGGCCAATGCCGCCAATCGCGAACCCGCGAACTGACCGCATTCCGACGGCGAAAACACAGAAGAAGGAGGAAACCCGATGGCCCTGGCCAAGGAAGTGATGAGCGACGAGCAGCGCAAGTCGGTCGCCCTGGAATACCTGAAGGCGTTCGACAATGGCGGCACCACCTCGACTGGGGGCTCGATCCTCGACCTCTTCGCCGAGGATGCGCAGGTCTATTTCCCGAAATGGGGCCTGGCCACCGGCAAGGAGCAGATCGGCCAGCTGTTCGGCGATGTCGGCGCGACCATCAAGTCGATCCTGCACCACTATTCGCACTTCAACTGGGTGTTCTCCGGCTCCGACGTGATCGTCGCGGAGGGCACCAGCCATGGCGAGCACCAGGACGGCCCCTGGCGGGCCGGGGTGCCGGAATGGGCTGCCGGGCGCTGGTGCGACGTGTTCGAGATCCGCGACTGGAAGATCTGCCGCTGCTTCATCTACCTCGACCCCGATTATGCCGGGAAGGACACCGCCCGCTATCCGTGGATCAAGACCTGAGCCGCGGCCGAAGAACAAACCAGAACAAGGTCCAAGGGAGGACAATATGAAGACGACGATCAGGCGGCTGCTGCCGCTGGCGGCGGCGGCCGCGCTCGCATTGCCCCTCGCCGCTCAGGCGGAGACCGCGGCCGAGCTGGAGATGAAGGCGCTGGGCACCAACGAGGGCATCAACCCGGTGGTGAAGGAGACCTTCATGCGCGCGGCGAAGGAGCTGACGCCGGAGGAGCAGGCCCTCGCCCTGAAATGCTGGAAGGACCTGGTCTGCGAGACCGGCCGCGGCACCCTGACCGTCGCCCTGGCCGACGGCTTCGGCGAGAATGTCTGGCGCCGGGTCACCCATATGGAGTTCGTGCTGCAGGCGCTGAGCTATCCGGAGGTGGCGAAGATCATCTACACCTCTGCCCGCGGCGACGCCTCCAAGGCGATCTCCGACATGCGCAGCCTGATCGCGCAGAAGGTGGACGTCATCGCCACCTTCCCCGATGCCGGCCCGGCCCTGCTGCCGACGGCGCGGGAGGCGACCGAGCAGGGCATCACCGTGGTCCCCTATATCGCCGGCTTCGGCGGCGATCCCGGCACCGACTACCTGACCCTGGTGGCGGAGGACCTGTGCGAGCTGGGCCGCCAGTTCGTCCAGTATGTCGACCAGGCCAATGGCGAGGACAAGGTCGAGGTGGTGGAACTGGGCGGCACCCCCGGCAACCCGCTGAGCGCCGCCTGGCAGACCTGCTCCGAAGAGGCGATCGACAAGAACGACCGCATGGAGCTGCTGGGCAAGGCCGACACCAACTGGACGCAGGAAGGCTCCTTCGAGGCGATGTCCGGCTTCCTCTCCCAGCACGAGGATGTCGACGCGGTGCTCTACGAATATGCCGACGGCTTTCGCGGCGGCGTGCGTGCGTTCGAGGCGGCGAACCGGCCGATGGACGTGATCGTCACCCTGCGCACCGACGAGCAGGGCCTGTTCTGCGACTGGGAGAAGGCGAACAACGAGAACTTCAAGATCTTCTTCTCCTCCGGCGGCACCTTCCAGTCCCGCATCGCGCTGACCGCGGCGATGATGGCGAAGGCCGGGGCCGAGATCCCGCCGCATGTCGACGTGCCGTTCAAGATGAAGCAGGTCGCCAAGGGGATGTGCAATCCGGACCTGCCCAACGAGATGCCCGTCTCCACCCTGGTCAGCACCTCGATGCTGGACCGGATGTTCAAGTAGGGGCGGCGCTTCGTCCTACCCGCGCGTCGTCCCGGGTCCGCCCGGGACGACGCCGGAGTGAGGAACCGGACAATGCACCTGCCATCCCCGCTTTCGTCACCCGCGGACCCAATGTTCAACTTCTCTGGCCGCGGGTCCATGGCGCCGCGCCTCAACAGGCATCGCAATGACCTGTGTCGATTGAGGCCGGCCTCGACATGGACCGCCGGGTCAAGCCCGGCGGTGACGGGACCGGGAGGAAAGCCGGGACTTCGCTCACAGTCGCTGGCGCCTTCCGGAGAAGGCCCGGACCTTCCAAGACGCCCTATCCCGGGCTCACCGAACGGCGACCCGACATGACTTCCTCCCCCTCCCTCCGCCTCTCCGGCATCTCCAAGCGCTATCCCGGCGTGCAGGCGCTGGCCGGGATGAGCTTCGACTGCCTGCCCGGCGAGGTGCATGCCGTGCTGGGCGAGAACGGTTCCGGCAAGAGCACGCTGCTGAAGATCGCCGCCGGCGCGGTGGCCGCCGATGCGGGCCGGGTGGAGATCATGGGCGCGCCCCTGACCGCCGCCGATCCGATGCAGGCGCGCCGCCTGGGCCTGGCCACCGTCTACCAGGACGATTCCCTGGTGCGGGAGCTGACGGTGGCGGAGAACCTCTATCTCGGCTGCCCCGCCGGGGGCGACCATGCCCCGCCGCCGGTCGCCGGCATGGCGTCCTGGGCGGCGGCACAGCTCGACCGCTACGGCCTGGACCTGGCACCGCAGGCGATCGTCGGCAGCCTGACCCCGTCGCAGCGGCAGTTCCTGGAGATCGTGAAGGCGCTGACGGCGGCGCCGAAGGTGCTGCTGCTGGACGAACCGACCTCGACCCTGGACCTGCCGGACGTTGAGAAACTGACCGCAATCATCCGCCAGGCGCAGGCGGCGGGCACGGCGATCGTCTATGTCAGCCACCGCCTGCCGGAGATCCTGGACCTCGCCGACCGGGTCACGATCCTGCGCGACGGCGTGGGCCGCGGCACCTATCCGGTCGGACCGGACCTGTCGGAGGCGCAGCTGGTCGCGCTGATGGTCGGCCGCCCGGTCGAATCCGAATATCCCGCCAAGCTGGGCGCGCGGGCGGCGACCGCGCCGGTCGTCCTGGAGGTCCAGGACCTGCAGGGTGCGCAGTTCAGCGGCCTTTCCTTCCAGGTTCGCGCCGGCGAGGTGCTGGGCTTTGCCGGCGCGGAGGGCAATGGCCAGCGCCAGGCGCTGCGGGCCCTCGGCGGCTTCCTGGAGGCGCGGGGCCGGATCGCCTGCCATGGCCGGCCGATCCCCTGCGGCGCGCCGCGCCGGGCGATGGCCGGCGGCATCACCATGCTGAGCGCCGACCGCGCGCAGGAATCGATCTTTCCCGCCCTCGGCGTGCGGGAGAACATGACCCTGCAGGTCCTGGGCCGCTATGCCGGCGGCGGCCTGGTCTCCGCCCGGCGCGAGCGCGCGGACGCCGCCGCGATGGTGGCGGAACTGGGCATCGTGACCGCCGGGCTGGAGCAGCCGATCGGCGGCCTGTCCGGCGGCAACCAGCAGAAGGCGGTGCTGGGCCGCAGCTTCCTGCAGGGCGCGCCGGTCGTGCTGATCGACGAGCCGACGCAAGGGGTCGACGCCAATGCCCGCTTCGACATCTACCAGGCGATCCGGGGCAAGGCGGAGGCCGGCGCAAGCTTCGTCATCAATTCCTCCGACGCCCTGGAACTGGCGGGCATCTGCGACCGGGTGCTGGTCTTCTCCCGCGGTCATGTGATCCGGGAACTGGCCGGGGACGAGGTGACAGAGGAAAATATCGTCTCCGCCTTCCTGACCTCCACCCGGGTGCGGGGCGAGGCCGAGGAGCGGACGGTGCGTCCCGGTGTCCTGGCAGGCCTGTTGGGCGGCGGCCTGACCGCCCGCTGGTGGACGCCGCTCCTGTTCCTGGCGCTGCTGCTGCTGATCGTCGGCGGCTATGCGGCGACCCAGTCGGAGGCCTTCCTGACCACCCTGAACTTCCGCCACATCCTGCTGGCGGCGGCGCCGCTGGCGCTGGTGACCATGGCGCAGTTCAACGTGCTGATGGTCGGCGGCTTCGACATCTCTGTCGGGTCGCTGATGAGCGTGACGGTGGTGCTCGCCTCTTTCCTCATCGCCTACCAGATGGGTCCGTCGCTGCTGGTGCTCGGCTTCATCCTCTGCCTGGCGGCCGGCCTGCTGGTGGGCGCCGTCAACGGGCTGGTGGTGCGCCGGCTCGGCATCAACTCGGTGATCACCACCATCGCCATGCTGTCGGTGCTGCAGGGCATCGCGCTCTACCTGCGTCCGACCCCGGCCGGCGTGGTGAGCCTGGAATTCCTCGACCTGTTGAAGGCGCGGGCCGGCTTCGTGCCGCTTTCCTTCTTCCTGCTGGTCGTCATCGCGATCGCCGGCGACTGGTGGCTCTACCGCTCTGCCAGCGGGCTGCGGCTGCGCGCCACCGGCTTCCGCGAGGAGGCGGCGAAGCGCAACGGCGTGCGCACCGACCGGGTGCATATCCGCGCCTACCTGCTGTCCGGCCTGCTGGCGGCGCTGGCCGGCCTGTTCCTGTCGTCGGAGGTCGGCGTCGGCCATCCCACGGTGGGCGCCACCTACACCCTGACCAGCATCGCCGCCGCTGTGCTGGGCGGCGCCGCCCTGACCGGCGGCCGCGGCTCCTTCCTCGGCGCGCTGCTTGGGGCGCTGTTCTTCACCCTGACGGTGAACATCATCCCGCTGCTGGGCCTGAACACCGCCGTCGGCATCATCGCCAGCGGCGGGCTGACCCTGTTCGCGGTGCTGGTCTATTCCGGCTGGGAGCCGGTCGGCTGGCTCCTGCGGCGGCTGCGTGCCGCGTTCGCCGGCGCAATCGGCAGCGCCAGGGTGCCGACGTGAAAGGCGCGGTCGTCAAGGACGCCGTCGTGAAGGAGGGGGCCGGCGTGACCGCCGCCGGTACCCGCTGGTCGGTCCCCGTGCCGCCGATGCGGTTCGCCGCGATCTGGCTGGCGCTGCTCGCGCTCCTCGTCCTCAGCGCGGTGATCGTGCCGCGCAGCCTGCTGCCGGGATCGATCCTGCCGATCATCCCCTTCGCCGCCTTCCTGGCGATCGCCACGATGGGCGAGACCCTGGTGCTGATGTCGCGCGGCATCGACCTGTCGATCCCGGCCGTCATCACCCTGTCCAGCACCGTCCTGCTCGGCGTCTCCGGCGGCCAGGACGGCGACCTCACCCCGGCGATCCTGCTGGCGCTGCTGTTCGCCCTGGCGGTCGGCCTGGTCAACGGCATCCTGGTCGCGCTGTTCCGGCTGAACGCGCTGATCGTCACCCTGGCGGTCGGCGCGATCACCGCCGGCGCCACCCTTTGGTACCGCCAGGGCATCGCGCAGGAGGCACGGGTGCCGCCGCTGCTGGCGGAATGGGGCGGCTCCCGCATCCTCGGCCTGAACGTCTCGGTCTGGGTGGCGGCGGTGCTGATCGTCATCGCCACGATCGTCCTGCGGAAGACCGCCCTGGGCCGGCGCTTCGGCGCAATGGGGGCCAATCCGCGCGCCGCCTGGATCGCCGGGCTGAACGTGCCGGCGCTGCAGGTATCCGCCTATGCCGCCGCCGCCCTGCTCTACGGCATTGCCGGTCTGCTGCTGTCGGCCTTCATCCGCAACCCGACCCTGGATGTCGGCAATGCCTATCTGCTGGCGCCGATCGCGGCGGCGGTGCTGGCCGGCACGGCGATCTCCGGCGGCATCGGCTCGATGGTCGCGGTGGCCGGCGCCGCCCTGTTCCTGACCCATCTGGGGCAGATGCTGAAGATGCTGGGCCTGTCGACCGCCATCCAGTACGTGATCCACGGCCTGGCCATCGCGCTGGGCATGGCGCTGGCGGAACTTCGCCTGCCGCGCCGCTGGAACCGCAAGCGGTAGGCCCTGGTTTCTCCGCTGCCCCGGCCATGCCGGCCGCGGCCGATCGAGGAGAATACCGATGGCGGTCCTGGAAACGGACGAGAGCCCGACCCTGATTTCCAGCCACAAGGTGGAGGGAACTTCCGTCTACAACGCCGAGGGCGACCAGCTCGGCACGGTGGATTCACTGATGGTGAACAAGACGACCGGCAAGGTGGCCTATGCCGTGATGTCGTTCGGCGGCTTCCTGGGCATCGGCGAGAAATACCATCCCCTGCCCTGGGAGGTGCTGCACTACGACCCGCGGAAGGACGGCTATGTCGTACATCTGTCCAGGGAACAGTTGCACGACGCGCCGGTGATCGCACGTCACGAGGAGCACCGCCTCGACGACCGCGGCTACGAGGACGCGATCCACCGGCACTACGGCGTCACCCCCTACTGGATCTGACCTGGCATGCCCTAGGCGATGCCCGTCTCGCCGCCGGCCATCCCCTCCGTCCCGTCGGCGAGACGGGCCAGCTTGTCCGGGTTGCGCACGATGTAGATCGCGCGCACCCGCCCCTCGCTGTCCAGGTCGAAGGACATGGTCTGCTCCACCCGGTCGCCGGCATGGACCACCACCGCAGCCGCGTCGTTGATTACAGCGGCCTCGAAGCGGTAGACCCCGGTGCGGATCTTTTCCCCGGCCACCGCCAGCAGGAAGCGGCTGACATTCGCCGCGCCGTACAGGACGTTCAGCGCCGCTGGCACCTTGCCGCCGCCATCGCTCAGCAGTTCCACCTCTTCCGCCAGCGCCGCCTGCAGGATCGTCGGATCGCCCGCCTCCGACGCCGCACGGAACAGGGCCGCCATTCGCTCCACCTGCTCGCCCGAGGGCTGGAAGCGGGCGCGCGCCTCCGCCAGGCCGGCACGGGCGCGGGAGGCGAGCTTGCGGCAGGCTGCCGGCGACCGCTCCAGCACCGCCGCCACCTCCTCGAACGGCATCTCCCACAAATCGTGCAGGAAGTAGGCGGCGCGCTCCGCCGGGCTCAGCCGCTCCAGCACCCGCATCACCGCATAGGAGATGTCGAGCGCCCGGTCGCCCGCCGGGTCCACCGCCTCCCCCATCGCCGGTTCCGGCAGCCAGGGCCCGACATAAACCTCGCGCCGGGCGCGGGCGGATTTCATCCGGTCCAGGCAGAGCCGGGTGACGATGGTGGACAGCAGTCTGCCGGCATCCTCGACTTCGCCGGCGCCGCTGAAGCGCAGCCAGGCGTCCTGCACCACGTCCTCGGCCTCCGACAGCATGCCCAGATGGCGATAGGCCAGCCGCACCAGCCGCGGCCGCTGCGCCAGGAAGGCGGCGAGCCTGTCGTCCTCAGAATCCGGCATGGGCATCCTCCTTCGCGGCGACCTCCTGAAGCACCGGCGCGCAGGACGCGGCCTCCCCCATGCCGCGCTTCAGCAGCGGGAAGGTCTGGCCCGCCAGCACCGCCACCGCAAGCCCGGCCTGGCCGCGCGGCCCGAAGCGCGCCGCCGCCTCCGCCGCGAGGTCCGGGGCATCGGCGGTGCCGGCCAGCACCGCATCGGCGTAGCGGATCGCCAGGGCGATGTCCGACCGGTCATGCGGCGGCGGCGGCGCGTCCAGCAGCGCCGGCCGCAGCGGCGCCGGCAGCACGCCGGCCGCCGCCGCCATCGCCAGGCCCAGCCGCAGGCAGGGCCCGCAATCGGCGGCGCGGGTGCTGCGCAGCCGGGCGGCGAAGGCGATCTCCGCCGGCAGGCCGAAATCGTGGTTCAGGAAGCCGGTCGCCATAGCGAGCTTCAATCCGGCCGAACGATCCGCCGCCAGGATCCGCCGCATATGGCCGGCATCATAGTCCCAGCGGCGTTCAAAGCGGGCGAGACCGGCCCGCAGCAGGGCGCCGATCATGACCGCCCCTCCGCCAGGGCCGGCGCCGGCCGCACCAGCAGCCAGAGCGGCGCCAGGCCAGGCAGCGCGATCAGCGCCAGGTCGCGCAGCGCAGCCACCGGGGCCGGGCCGTGCAGCAGCATCTCCACCAGGTGCAGGCCGGCATGGCCGCCCAGGAACAGGGCGGCCGGCCAGAGCAGCGGCGCCGGCCGGGCGGAGCGCGCCGCCAGGGCCAGGGCGAGGGCGGCGGCCAGGAAGCCCAGGCCGATATCGCGAACGAAATGGCCGTTCAGCGGGCCGCTCTCCGCCACCCCGGGGACCAGGCGGTACCAGGCGGCGGGCAAAGCCAGCATCAACGCGCCGTTGAGAGCGTGGTAGAACGCAAGAACAGAAGCAAGAAGTCGCATGTCGGGCACCTCCTGCATCACTGACGCGGCCGGGCCGGCGGGTGTGACATGCCGCAATCGATTTTTCTGGCGCGATCGTTCAATAAGACGCCGGTCCGCATCGCCATTCTCCCCGGAAGAGAGATCGCCAGGGAGAGCACCATGCACCTCAAGGTCAACGGAACAAGCCACGAGATCCCGCCCGCCTGGCAGGACGAAAGCCTGCTGGACGTGCTGCGCGACCATCTCCGTCTGACGGCGGCGAAATATGGCTGCGGGGTCGGCCTTTGCGGTGCCTGCACCGTACTGCACGACGGCCGCGCGGTGCGCAGCTGCATCACCCATGTCGCCGACGCCGGCGCCAACGCGGCGGAAGGCGCGGAGATCGTCACCCTGGAGGGGCTCGGCGGCGCCGACGCCGTCCATCCGCTGCAGCAGGCCTGGATCGCCGAGGCGGTGCCGCAATGCGGCTATTGCCAGGCCGGGCAGATCATGTCCGCCGCGGCGCTGCTGCGCGAAACCCCGCGCCCGACCGAGGCGCAGATCGGAGCGGCGATGGACGGCAATCTCTGCCGCTGCGGCACCTACGGACGGATCCGCAGGGCGATCCGCCGCGCGGCGGAGGGCGGCTGATGGACCGCCGCCGCTTCCTCGCCGCCGGCGGCATCGCCGTCGCCTTCGGCCTGGCCGCCCCCGCGCTCTCCGGCTGCGGCCTGCTGCCGGTCTTTCCGCGCCGTCCGGAGCCGGATGCGGAAACCGCCCTGGGCTGGATCGGCCATCGCGACGGCCGCTACACCCTGCGCCTGCCACGGGCGGAGATCGGCCAGAACATCGGCACCGCGCTGAAGCAGGTCGCGGCCGAGGAACTGGGCGCCGGCTGGGACGAAATCGATGTCGTCGCGCAGGACACCGCCACCTTGGCGCGGGTGCGCGCCACCGTCGGCAGCGAGTCCGTGCGCGACTTCGCCGAGCCGCTGGCGCAGGCCTGCGCCACCCTGCGCGACGCGCTGGCCCGCGGCACGCCGCCCGGCGACCTGGTCGCCGAGGTCCGGCCCCGGTCCGCACTGCGCGCCTTCCGCGGCCGCCGCTTCGTCGGCCGCAGCCCCGAACCGGACCGGCTGCGCGACATCGTCGCCGGCCGGCCGCTGTTCGCCGCCGACATGACCGCACCGGACATGGCCCATGGCCGGGTGCTCCGCGCCGCGGTCTCGCCGGAAACCGGCTCCAGGCCGGCCGCCTGGAACCTGCAGGCGGCGCGGGCGGTGCCGGGCTTCGTCGCCGTGGCGGAATCCGGCATGTTCCGGCTCGGCGCCAGCCAGGGCCTGGGCATCGTCGCCGAGACGCCGGGCGCCCTGGACCGCATTGCCGAAGCCCTCGACACCGAATGGAAGATCGACGCAGAGGAGCCGCCGGAGATCGCCACGGCGATCGACATCGATCGAGTTGATGCCGAACCGAGCCACAGCCTGGCGGACGACGGCATCGCCGGCGACCGGCGCTGGCATGTCGACCTGCGGCTCGACGTGCCGGCCGCAGCCCATGGCGGGATCGAACCCCGGGCGGCGCTCGCCGTACCGTCGGACGGCGGGATGGCGGTCTGGACCGGCACCCAGGATGCGTTCTACGTCCGCGACGTGCTGGCCCGCGGCCTGGGGCTGGCGGCGGACAGGGTCACCGTGCATGCGGCCCGCGCAGGCGGTGCCTTCGGTGCCCGCACCATCTGCACCGTGGAGGCGGAGGCCGCGGCCCTGGCGCAGGCGGCCGGCCGGCCGGTCAAGGTGCGCTGGACCCGGGCGCAGGAATATGCGCAGGGCTTCCACCGCCCGCCGGTCAGCCACCGGCTGCGGCTGCGGCTCGGCGACAGCAGCGCAGGCGAGAAGGCTCTGGCCGACTGGCAGCACCGCCTGGTCAGCAGCCATATCCTGTTCACCAACGCCGCCGTGCCGCCCTGGCTGCAGGCGCTGACCGACACCTTCGTCGGCGATGGCGGGGTCGCGCGCGGTGCAACGCCGCCCTACCGGATCGCCCGCCGCGACATCGCCTACGACCTGGTCCGGCTGCCGGTCTTCACCGGTCCCTGGCGCGGCCTGGGCGCCGGGCCGAACGGACTGGCGGTGGAATCCGCCATCGACGAGGCGGCGATCGCCGCCGGCGCCGACCCGCTGGCCTTCCGCCTGGCCCATGTCGCGGAACCGCGCCTGGCGGCGGTGCTGCGGCGCCTGGCCGAGATCGCGGACTGGCCGGTGCCGGCCGCGCCGCTGCCCGGCTTCCGCACCGGTCGCGGCCTGGCCTGCGGCACCTACAAGGGGATGAGCCATGCCGCCGCGGCGGCGGACGTCGCGGTCGCGCCCGACGGCCAGGCACTGGTCACCCGGCTCTGGTGCGTCCACGATTGCGGGGCGATCATCAACCCGGACCAGGTGCGCGCCCAGGTCGAGGGCAATCTGGCATGGGGCCTGTCGATGGTGCTGATGGACGACCTGCCGGTCGAGGAGGGTGCGGTAGCGGCGGCGAGCTTTGCCGATGCGCCGATCCCGCGCATGAGCGACCTGCCGCCGATCGTCGTGGACCTGGTCGAGACGGACGCGCCGCCGGCCGGCGCAGGCGAGACGGCGATCGCCGCCGCGCCTGGCGCGATCGCCAATGCGGTGCGGGCGGCCACCGGCATCCGGCCGCGCCGCTTCCCGCTGCGCCCCGCCGAT
>MDTD01190146.1_pt1 | contig 18564 bp, 12 predicted proteins | sample 811221 | NCBI WGS metagenome assembly MDTD01 (sample SAMN05326646, study PRJNA326480) | marine metagenome | isolation source: seawater | place: Pacific Ocean: South West | collected 2011 | reverse complement strand
CGCGGGCAGAAGGGTGGGTGAAACAAGAAGCGTCCTCCAGGTGGGTTCACCTAGAGGACGCTTTGGGAAGTCAAAGGTTACCGGTCGACTCGAGAATCGAGCCCACTCATGGGGGTCAGACTCCTATTGCTGCGTCGCGCGCAGCAGCGCCTCGACACGCCGGTCCTGGGGGAAGAGGCGCTGCAGCGTCTCCGCCTGAACACGCGCCGCCTGCTTCTCGCCCTGCTCAAGCAGGAGGTTGGCGTAGAAGCTGCGCAGATCGAAGTCGCCGGGGTGGCGCATCAGCGCGTTCTCCAGCACCGAGGCCGCGACTCCGGCCTGGCCGTCATCGTGCAGCGCGACGGCGTGGACGAAGGCAAAGCGCGGGTCTTCGGGGGCGAAGCGCGCCGCCTTCTCGAGTGCGCTGAGCGCCGCCGCGCGTTGCCCTTGGCGCACCAGGAGCAGGCCCAGGGCGTGATGCGCCGCGGCGGCCTGCGGTTCGGCCGCGATCAGCGCTTCCAGCACCTTGCGCCCGTCGTCTTCGCGGCCCTGCGACCGGTACAGATCGGCAAGGTTGACGGCTGCGCCGACGAAGCGCGGTTCGAACGCGAGCGCGCGCTGGTAGGCAGCCTCGGCGGCGGCCACTTCGCCGCGCGCCAGCTCGAAGAGTCCGCGGTTCAGCCAGGTCTCGGGGCGCTCCGCCGTCGCGTCGAAGCTCTCCAGCAGCTCGGCGTGGGCATCGGCTTCGGCGAGTAGACGCGCGGCCTCGACGCGGACGGCGCGGACCGGATCCTGGCGCATGGTGCCGACGACCTGGTCGAGCACGTTGCGCTCGGTGCCCTCAAAGCAGCTCAGCGCCGCCAGCCGGATCAGCGGATCGTCTTCGGCCAGGGCCTGCGCGGCCACCGGTAGGCGCGCGCGCAGCGGAGCGGCCGCCAGCGCCTGCAGCGCGCTGGCGCGGACGATGCCGGGCTGGCTGGGGTCCATGACAATGCCCGCGAGCGCTTCATCTGCCTGCGGCACTCCGGACCACGCGGCCGCGAAGATCGGACCGAAGTGCGGCTTCTGCCAGCTGGTGTCGCCGTCCCGCGCCGCGGTGATCTGCTCGCTGGCCCAGGACTGCGAACGATCCTCATGGCAGCTGGTGCAGGCGTCGGGCGAGCCGGTGAGCGGCCCCAGATCCGGGCGCGGCACCCGGAAGCTGTGATCATGCCGCACGTCGATGCCCATGTAGGTGCGTGTCGGCATATGGCAGGCCACGCAGCTCGCGCCTTCGCTGTCGACCGGGTGAAAGTGGTGCTCCGGGGTGTCGAAGTGATTCGGGTCGTGGCACTGGGCGCACAGCGCGTTCCCGGGGGCGCGCAGCCGAAGCGAGTGCGGATCGTGGCAGTCGCTGCAGCGCACGCCGGCCGCGTGCATCTTGCTCTGCAGAAAAGACCCGTGGACGTAGACCTCGTCGCGGATCTGCCCGTCCGGGAAGTAGAGCGGGTCGCGGATCCACTCCAGCTGATGCGTGTCGAGCAGATGGCCGCCGGGCTCGGCGCCGTCGGTCAGTGGACGCCGGCGGGAATGGCAGGGCGCGCAGCCCTGCAGCATGCGGTCCGGGCTGGGCGGCGCGCTGCGCTGCGCCGTCGGCATTCCCTCGGCGCGGGTCCAGGCGCCGCCGGAGCGATCGGCAAGATCGACCGTCAGGCCATACGGAGCTTCGCCGGCCCCGCTCGGATCATCCGGGTTGGCCGCCCAAGCCACGTGCGCGGCGCCCGGTCCATGGCAGGCCTCGCAGGACACATCCATCTCGTGCCAGCGCGTGTCAAAACGATCTTCCTCGACCTGATAGCCACGGGTCAGGCCGGTCGAGTGGCACTCGGCGCACATCGAGTTCCAGTTCTGTTCGCGCCCGGTCCAGTGCAGCAGGTCGCCGGGAGGAATCGGTTCGTCCGAGTAAAGGTGGTACCAGCGCTGCCCGCCTTCCTCGGCCGGCCGCGCATCCCAGCAGAAGGGCAGCACCTGCAGGCGCCCGCCCGGGGCGGCCACCAGGTACTGCTGCAGCGGCTCGACGCCGAAGACGTGGACGAGCGCAAACTCGGTCAGCGCACCATCCGCGCCCTGCGTCTCCACCAGCCAGCTGCCGTCGCGCTGAAAGAAGCGCGCCGTGGTCTCGAAATGGGTGAAGCGGGCATCATTGAAATCGCCCAGCACCGTCTCGGCGCTGACCTCCTGCATCGCCAGATCGTGATGCGAACCCTCCCAGAGCGCGTGCTCCTGCGGGTGACAGCTCGCGCACTGCGCCGCACCCACGTACGCGCCGTGCTCGGTGGCCGCGAGCGCAGCGTGGGTCGAGGCCGGCTCCTCGCCACAGCGCGCGAGCAGCACCACGAGGGCAGCCCCGCCGCACGCGGCAAGAGCGCGGAATGCGGACGCCTGCATGCGGCGTACTCTAGCGGCTCGAATTGCTGGGGGCGCGCTCGGGGACCCGGCTCAGCGCCATGATTGCGTAAGCGGTGCCATAAGGCTTGTGGTAGCTGTACAGCGGATAGTCCCAGAAGCTGCCGTCCGGCTGGCGACAGAGCAGAACGGCGCTCACCAGATCCTTGCCGTTGCGGATGCGATCCACCTCCGGCAGCTGCTCCATCATCATGGCCGCGTACATGTGGCCATAGAGGTAGAAGTAGCCGGAGACCCCGTAGTGCGATTCATGGGGGATCGGTCGGCGCAGGCCGGCGATCTGGAAGCGCGCGTGGGTGCGCAGCAGCGCCTCGAGCGCGTTCTCAATCCGTTCGGCATCCAGCTCACGGCCGAATAGTCGCAGGGCCTCGAGGCAGACCGGCACCCGGCAGGCCGCCCCCTTGATGTGGTTCACGCTGGTATGCGGCGACTGCCGCCACAGCTCGCCATAGGTGAAGGCCTGCATCGGCGTCTCGCAACGCGCGACCGAATCGACAGCGCGATCGATCATCCGCTGCGGCAGCTCGAGGCCCAGCTCCCGTGCCCGCGCGAGCCCGATCAGGCAGGTCGCGGTGGTGAAGCTCATCGAGGTGAAGCTCGGCGGGTGGGTGACCGGGGAATCGAGGCTGAGGTAACCCCAGCCGCCGTCGAGCGCCTGGTACTCCTTGAGCTTGACGATCAGGCGCTCGCAGGCGGCGCGAATCGCCGGCATGCGCGCATCCTGCGGGTGGGCCAGCGCGTACTCGGCCAGCGCGCGCAGGCCATAGCCAAAAGCCCACACGCTGTAGTGTTCCATGTCGTTCGCGCGCTTCACTTCGTGCTGGGCGATCAGCGCGTCGACGCCGCGCGACAGCGCCTTGGCGACGGCGGCGTCCGCTTCCATGCCGCTGTCCATCAGCGCCATCACGCACAGCCCGGTGGTCGCGACGCGGAAGGCGTTGTGGCTGCCGGGAATGTCCGCCAGGACCTCGATCGGCCGCGGCGAGCGATGGCTGCCCCAGCTGCCATCCTCGTTCTGGTTCTTGACCAGCCATTGCACGCCGCCGGCGATCGCCGCGCTGCGCGTCACGTTGAGATGTTCCGCCTCGTCGCGCTGCTGCGCGACGTCGAGGTGGGGAGCCAGGGGCTCCTGGGGCGCCGCGAGAGCGCCCAGCAGGAGGATGGCCAGCATCTAACTCTCCTTGCGGAAGCGGATCGTCACGGAGTCACCAGGAACGAGTTCCGGATGCTCGCCGTCAAGGATCACTTTGGCCTTGTGCCCGCCGGGGCCGGAGAAGCGTTCGACCTGGAGCTTGCCGCTGAGGTGGATACCGCGGCGCAGGTTGACCACTTCCACCGACTGGCCGTCACGCACAACTTCAAATTCCATCGCGCTCAGCTTCTTCTGTGCCATGACCTTGCCGGAGCTGACAACCGAAAAAGCCACCCGACGGTTCTGCAGCGTGCCGCCCATCTCGTGGCGAGTCGAGCCAGCGTCGGCGATGCCGCCGTGCAGCAGCAGACCGCGGCGCGGCGCGCGCAGCTGCAGCTGTTCGGCATCATTGCGCAGCTGCTCGAGGTGCTGGCGGGCGTCCCGCAGATCGCGCTCCGCCTTCTCCAGCCCGGCCTCGAGGGAGTGGCGACCCAGGCGCGCGTTGGTCCGCGCCTGGTCCATTGCCATTTCCGCTTCGCGGACGGCGACCTCGCGCGACTGGCCAATCCGCTGCCAGTCAGTCTCGCGGGTGAAGGCGGCCTGGCGCTCCTGCAGCTCAGCCGAGAAGCGCGAGCGCTCCAGGTTGCGGCGCGAACGCTTCAGCACGATCTCCTCGGTGGCATCGGTCAGCTCGTCGGCGGTGTACATCGCTTCCAGCTGCATCAGCTCGTCGAGCGCGTCTTCCAGGCCGTGCTCGCGGTACATCGCGCTGAGCATCTGGTTAGCCTCGCGGTGCTCGAGTTCAAACTCGGTCCAGGCTTCCATTTCCTGGTGAGCCCGCTGCAGCGCCATCTCCTTCTTGTGCAGGTCCCATTCGGTGGACTGCTGCTGCATTTCGGCGCGGACGCGTGCCGCGTGCAGCTTGTGCTCGGCCGATTCCAGCGCAAGCTCGGCCGCCTCCAGCTGCTTGCGCAGCGAACGCAGGTCAAGACGGGCGAGCGGCTGTCCTTCCTCCACCCAGGTGCCGTGCGGCACGACTTCCTCGAGCAGCATCTGCCCCGAGTAAGCGCGCAGCCAGGGCATCAGCTCGACGCCCTCGGCGGGGACGATGTTGGCGGCCCCCAGGTTGACGTATTCGACTTCCGCTTCCTGAGCCGGTTCCTGTTCGGCGGCGGGCTCCTGCCAGGTCGGCGAAGCGAGCAGGGGCAGGCCGATCAGCGCGGCCAGAGCGACGGTGGGAGAGAGGACATGCATGACAGGGGTGGATTCGAGGTCAGGGGAGAATGTGAAGCGCCTGGGCATTGCTGATGCCGACGCGGCCGCCCTCTTGCAGGACGGCGGAGAGCGAAAGGGTGCGTCCGACGAGGCCGGGCAGGCCGAGCTGGCCGGGGGCGAAGCTGAGGTCGATGCTCGCCACGCCCTGCGAGAGCGTGCCGACCAGATCGGCGTAGTTCCCCTGACCCGCGAGCGAGCGCACGATCGGGGTGAATCGATTGGCGCGCAGCGGCAGCACCAGGCTCAGGCTGGCGACGCGCGTGCCGAAGCCAGGATCGCCCACCAGCACTTCGTAGCTGGCCGCCTGGAAGCCGGAAGACTGCAGGTCGTAGGAAATCACGCCCCCGGCCGCGGCCGAGACTTCGTTTATGCGGGCGGTCAGCACCTGGCGTCCCAGCTCCGCCATGGACCAGGCGCGGCCCTGCGCGCCGTCGGTGACGACCAGCATCTCCGCGACCGTCGGGTAGTTCGCTTCGGCGCCGCGGGTGGAGGCCGACAGCCAGGTGTTGGTGGGGACGGCGCCGGGCATCAGGCCGAGGGGGGACCAGTTTCCTGCGGCATCGCGCTCGAAGAGCTGCTTTTCGATGAGCACATCATTCCAGACGACCAGCCGCTGATCGCCTTCAAACAGCGTGGCCTGAGCGACCCCGTCGGCCACGCCCGGCACCTGTTCGGCCGGCAGCCAATGCGCGCGCGGCGCGCGTCGGGTCGAACGGTAGAGCTCGTGGCCGCCGTTCTGCTCAGAGACGAAGTAGAGTTCGAGGCCGTTGCGCGAGACGTACGGTGACTGCTCGCCGGTGTCCGAGTTCAGCTCGAGGCACAGCTCCGGCGTCTCAAACGGATCGGTGATGGCGTCGCGCTCGGCGCTGTAGAGGCGGCGGATGTTGTCCGCCGGGTCGACCGCCGAGAAGATCAGCTCCAGTTCGTCGTCGGCGACCCAGAGGTCGCGCAGGGCAAAGCCGGGGATGCCATCGAGCGGCACGATCTCACTGTCGTACTGCTGGGTCTGCGCGTTCAGGCTGCTGGCGATCAGTTCATAGGGCGCGCCCGGCGCCGGCCGCGCGATCGAGTACACCTTGGCGGCGGAGACCGCGTAGCCGTTGCGCAGGTCGATATCCGGCAGGCCGGGGAACAGCGGGGCGGCGGGCTCGGCGAGCGGCGCCACCGGCGGCGGCAGGACCTGCAGGCTCTGCGCCGGCCACAGTAGCGCTAGGTAGCCGGAGCCATCATCGACGCGGAAGGCAAAGCTCTCGCGGCCCGGGCGATCGCCGGACTGGACATCCACGCTGTAGCTGCCGTCCTGGTGATCGATCACGTTGACGAGCTGCGCGTCGCCCAGCGAACCATCCTGGTGCTCGAGAGCGATCGTCGCGCCGCCCTGCGTCAGCGCCACGCCCTCGATGTCGTACAGCTCGACGTGGTAGCGCACCACTTCGGGGGCCAGCGCGGAGACCTGCAGCTTCTGCGGAATGACCAGCGAGTGGACCGCATCCGGCTTGCCGGCTTTGTCGAGGCGCCACTGGTCGTACTCGGCCCGCATCAGCCCGATTGGCTCGGGATCGTTCGCGTCGAGGTTCTTGATGTTGATGGTCAGGTAGAAGGCGCCGCGACCACAGCCCAGGTTCATATCGCAGTCCTTCTTCGGGTCGCCCGGGCGGGCGAGCAGGAAGTAGGCGCAGTAAGCGCTGTGGGTGAAGTTGGGCGGCGGAGCACCGCAGCTGTCGGGCGCGCCGGTGGTGCAGGAGCAGCGACCGTCGCCGCCGGCCAGGTGGGCGGCCTCCATCGCCACCATGACCTTGTCCGCCAGATCGCCCGGGGTGCTGAGGATCGCGGCCTCGCAATCATCCACCACCGGCTGACCGGCCAGCACGTTGCCCTGAATGGCATAGACCAGATCGCCGACCTGGCCGGTGACGCCACCTGCCCAGGCGCCGGCGCCCGTGCCGGTGAAGGTCAGCGCGCGGCCTTCAAGATCGACCATGCCGTACTGGCGCAGGCGCACCGCGCTGTCGCGGTCCTTGATGATCTCAAGAATCTGATCGGGCGAGAGGCCATCCAGCATCTCGTTGTGGATGACCAGCCGGTTGCCGATGCTGTCCAGATAGCTCTGCGCCGCAGCCACGCCCACGCCGGGGATCACGACCGGAGTCGCTTTGCGCAGGTTGAAGTTGGGAAGGCAGGTGGCCGAGGCCACGCAGACCTCGCCGGTGCGCGTGTTGACGATGACGATCGACCAGGTCGCGAGAGCCTGCGCGCAAAGCAAGAGGGTGGCGAGTGCTACCGCGAGAGGGAGTCGAAGGAGGCGCGAATGCACGCTCCTACTCTACCCCGTGTGCGCAGGCTCTTGGGCCGCCTGCTAGCGGCGAGGGAGCGAGTTTTCCGCCCACGCAAGGAAGGCGAGGTGCAGTTCCTCGCCGCCTTGGTCGAAGGCTGCCAGCAGCTCTTGCTGGAACAGCTTCGAACGCTTGTCCTGGGGGAGTGCGGCGTGGTCGGTCCCGCGCATGCCTGCCAGGACCCGGAGAAGTTTCGTGCGGTTGGACTGCTGCTCTGCAGCCGCCTGATCGTCGAACAGGAACTCCATGACGGCCCAGGCGTAAGCGTAATCCGCACGGGCGAACTGCTCGTGGGTACGCAGCAGCAGCGCGTCGATGCGCTGGCGGGTGTCGAGCTTCTTGCGCTTCGACTTCGACTTCCATTCCCTCTGCATCTTGCCGACCGCGTTGTGAATGATCTTGGGCCAGTTGCCGGGGGCGTTGGAAGAGTCGTTCATGGCCTCGCCGATGCCAGCGAAGACGCCGTAGCCGTGGATCGTGGTCTTGAGCGCGGCGCGGTCGTGATAGACGAGCGCGGCGGGGCGCTTCAGCGCGCGTCGCTCGATCATGCCGGCGAGTCCTTCCTCGAGAAACTCGGGCGCGCCGTAGCCCGACCAAGAGCTTGCCCAGCCGGCGAGCAGCACCGCCACTTCGTGCACGGCGCGCGTCGGCAGGGAATCGAGCTTCTCGGCCGAAGAGTTGAGCAGCACCGTCGGGGGCAGGTTCCAGTGCGCGGAACCCATGCCGTTCGCGCCACTCAGGAGGTAGGCGGGTGGCGCGGCGACGCCGCAGCGCTGCGCTCCTTCGTGGAGCAGCTCCCAGTAATCGACCAGGGTCTGACTGCGATCGCTGGCGATGACCCGGATCACGGCGCCATCGGGAAGAAAACTCGTGTCCAGCAGTTCGTCGGCGGCCTGCCAGGCAGCCTCGAGCGCAGGGGCAAGCGCTTCGAAGGTCTTGCGATCGTCAGACCAGAGTTCGAGCCGCCCCCAGGACTGCAGCTGCACGCCTTCGTGCGCGAAGCGCGCCTCCCATTCTTCGACTGTCTTGGGGTGCCAGTCGCGCAGCGCCGCCGCAGCCGAGGGAACTTCGGGGGCGGCGGCTGCGTGCGGGCCTGCCTCGGTGGCAGGTGTGATGGCTTCGGATTGGAGGGCGCAACAAAGCGCGCCCCACGACAGGGTCAAACTGAGAAGCATGGTGGTGGAGCGAAAATGAAGGGTTGTGTCGAGTCGCGCAGCGCGCGTCTCGGGTACTCAACGCCGACTCCACCCGGAAGTTTGGTAACAACTCGGTGAAAAGACCGTGTGCATCCAGGGGGACTGGCGCAACGGCATCTCTGCCGCACTTCCTGTTACGGAAGCGCGGCGCACCTGGTTGCAGCTTTTTCGCTGCGCGATCTCGCTCCGGGCCTAAGGCTGCAGCTCGACCTGTGCCGCAGAGCTCACAAAGGCATCGCCCTGGCCATTCAGGATCAGAGCTGCAAAGGACAGCGAGCGACCGATCAGATTCGCACGGAAGGGGAACTGCGCCGGCACGACCAGTTGTGCCTGCGCCGCGCCGCCTGCATTCAGGATTCCTTCCATGTCCGGCGCCTTGCCCTGGCTCACGATCGTCGAGAAGCGCGAGCTGAGCGCGCGATCACCGCGCAGCGGCAGGACTCCGGCGATCAGATCGAGGCCGCTGCCGGGCAGGCCCAGGAAGACTTGATAGCTCGCATTGCCGAAGCTGGCTCCGGCATCGAGCTGGAACAGCAGGTTACCGCCTTGCGACACGGAGAGCGTCTCGGGTGCCACCTGGAGGGACTGGGGAGAGAGCGCGTACTCGTGGAGCGTGGAGGCCACGCCGCCGATGGACTCGGACAGAGTCCAGGCGCGCTGTTGCGCATCGGACCAGCCGGCCAGTTGCGCATACGCCGGCTGCAGTCCGTGCGCGCCGGCGATCGGGCCCCACTCCTGCCACGCTCCTTCGGCGTCGCGGCGAGCCAGGTGCAGGCGCGGATTACGGTTGCCGTGCCGGTCATAAGCCAGCAGTTCACCTTGAGCCAGCAGCTCGGGTCGGCCCTCGCCGGATGGGCTGCTGATGCCGGTCACGACCTGGCCCGGGAAGAAGACCGCGTCCAGGTCCAGGCGGGTCGCCCGATGCACCCGACGGGTGCCCTGCACCGGCGCGCTGTAGTAGATCGTCAGCCGGTCCGGACTGAGGCTGGGATCCGCGGCGCCGAAGCCCTCGTCCAGCGTGCCCAGCTTGTCGGGTGCCGCGAACGCGGATTGAGTATCGGGGCGGGTGGTCTCGTAAAGCCGCTCGACGCCGTCGGCGTCGAGCAGCGAGATCACCGCCGCGAGCTCGTCTTCGGCGATCCACAGGCTGCGGACCGCGCCGGCGGAGACGGTGTCGATCGCCACCGCCGTCGGCGCGTCATAGTCGCCGACCAGCGTGCGCGCGCTGCGCATGAGTTCCCAGCCGGCGCCGGCATCCGCGACCAACCAAAGCGCCGCTCCGTCCTGGATCAGCTGCGCGTCCCGGATTTGGGGGTTACCCGCCACCGCGAGCTCGCGGCGAAGGTTGAGCGGGGCGGGCGGGCCGCCGTCGTGGATTAGGCCCAGCGTTTTGCCCAGCTGGATTGCGCCGCCGCCATCATCGACGGCAAAGGCGAAGCGGTCGAGGCCCGGTGAGCCGCCGCTGCGCACCTGCAGCGTGTAGCTGCCGTCCTGGTGATCGATCACGTTCTCGAGCACCGCTTGCCCGCTGGAATCCGCGAGGTGCCGCAGCTCAAAGCTCGCGCCGCCCTGCGTCAGGCCGGCGCCATCCACGTCATAGAGCTCGACCCAGTAGTCGAGCAGCTCCTGCGCGTCGGCGTCGACGCGGTCGGTCGGATGCACCACCAGCGACTCGAAGGCGTCAGGTCGTCCGCTCTGCGCCGTGCGCCAGGCGTCGTACTGTTGGCGCAGCAGGATGACCGGGTCGGTGCTGGGGAAGACGTGATTGGGTTCGTTCAGCACGAGGTAGTACGAGCCGTTCGCGCAGCCGCCGTTCACCGTGCAGTCGCCTGCGGTGTCTCCGGGGCGACTCACCACGAAGTAGCCGATCGTCGCTGACTGGTTGAAGTTGGGCGGGGGCGTCCCGCAGCTGTCCGGGAAGCGAATGCTGCAGGAGCAGCGTCCATCGCCACCCTGCACCATGGCCGCTTCCATCGCCGCCATCACGCGCTGTCCGAGGTCGCCCTGGGTCTGCAGGAAGACCTGCTCCGCTTCATCGACCACCGCGGGGCCGGCCAGGACATTGCCTTGAATGGCATAAAGCAGATCGCCGTCCTGGCCCGTCACCCCGCCGGCCCACGCGCCGTTGGTCCCGCCGGTGAACAGCAGCGAACGCCCCTGCATGTCGAGGATCGCGTACTGGAAGCCACCGACGTTGCTCCACTTCTTCTCGATGCGGGTCTGGATGCGCTCGGGCGAGTGGCCCCACAGCATCCGCTCATGGATCAGGACCTTGAGGTCGTTGGGGGAGGCGGCCTGGCAGACGGCCACACCCACGCCTGGAATCACGACGGGCGTCCAGCGCAGCAGGTCGCTGTTATCGACGCAGGTCGCGGAGGCGATCACGATCTCGCCTGTCCGGGTGTCGAGGACCAGAATCGACCAGGTGGCGCGCACCGGGGCTGCCAGAAGGGTCGAGGCGAGGAGCAGGAGAAGGAGCTTCCGAAACATGTGGAAACAGGCCGCGAAGGGCTATTCCAGGATACCTCGTGTTTTTGAGACGCGGGGAATTCGGCCATGCTAAGAAGGACATCGGATATCCGATGACCGTGCCCCCCGATCTCCCCGCCCGGATCCGTGACTGAGCTCACCGATCTGATCCCTGGCCTGATTCGTGCCTCCCTGGTCGACGAGGGAGGGCAGGCCTGGATCTACCGAGGCCTCGATCAGGAGGGCCGCTGGGTCGCGGTCAAGCTGCTGAAGCAGGGGCTGCCGCGCGCTGCCGAGGCGGCCTCGCGGTTGCGGCTGGAAGCGGAGCTGCTGCGGCGCTTCTCGCACCGCTCGATTCCGCGGCTGCTGCGCGAGGGCGAGCTCGAAGATGGTCGCCCGTACTACCTGACGCCCTGGTTCGAGGGCGAGACTCTGGCAGACTGCGGCCCGATTCTCTCTCGGAAGGAGGCGCTGCGGGTCATGCACGACGTCATCGACGCGATCCAGCACGCCCATTGCTTGCGCCTTCCGACGGGGCGCGGCGTGGTGCACCGCGACCTGCATCTGCGCAATGTGCTGGTCACGGTCGGCGGGCGGGGGGTTGTCCTCGACTTCGGCGCGGCGAAGCCGCTCGCAAGCCTGACGGTGGATCATGCGACCCACGTGGGCGAGCTGGTGGGTGCAGATGCGGCGCTCGCGCCCGAACTGCGCAGCGCCGGTTCGGCAGGGGCGCAGACCAGCGCGGATGTCTGGGCTCTGGGCAAGCTGCTGCAGTTCCTGCGCCCCCAGATCGCCGGCTTCGGGCGGGACGGGCAGTTTGAGCGCCTGTTGAAGTTCTGTCTCGCGGAGGATCCGAATAAGCGCTACCAGGATGCCGACGAGTTGAAGGAGGCGTTTGCGAGCTGGCGTGCGCAGCAGCGTGTGCCGGCTCCGCGCACGCAGAGTCGACGGTGGAAGTTCCCCACCGGCCTGGCTGCCGGGCTTGCGCTGTCGCTTGTGCCGTGGCTCAGTTCCGGTCCGGTGTATGCCGGGGATGAGTTTGTCCCTTCGGTCGCCTCGATGCTCGAACCGGCCTATCTCAACGGAGTGAGCTCCTCGGCGAGCGCCGCTGAGGTCGAGCGGCTGCACCAAGCGCTGGAGCAGGCGCGGGCTGCACTGCGACTCCAGGACGAGCGCGCGGACCAGGTCTCGAGCGAGGAGCGAGAAGCCCAGGTCACCGCGGCGCGCGTTGCCGTGGAGAACGCGCGGACGGTGCCTTGGGATGCGCGCGAGGTGCACCCTGCCGTGCTGCTGGACTTCTTCCTGGCCCTCGCCGAGCTGGATGCCTGGTACCGCTACACGCCCCCGCAGCCGCCGCCGCACTTCCTGGCCGAGGTCGATCGTCGCCAGTCGGCGGACCCCAGCTTTTGCCAGGGCTTCTGGCTGTCTGGAGAGAGCGACCAATTCCTGCAGAGGCTGCGGAGCGAGCGCGATGAGGCGCTGGCCAAGCTGATCAAGCTGTGCGGGAAGCAGAGCGCACTCGTGCAGCTCCTGCGCATGCGGGTCCTGTTGCAGGAAGCGCGCCTTCCTCACACCAGTCCGCGCGAGACGGGCTTTGGACTGACGGTTGCGCAGCTCAGTGAGCTGCGCCAGCTGCTGAGCCAGCTGGAAGAGGCGGAGGCGCCGGCAGCGGCGCTGGCGCAAGCGCGGGCACGGATCAACCTGGACCTGCTGTGGTCCGCCGGGTTGAACGCCGAGCGCAAGGCAGACGGCCAGCCCGAGCTCTTCTATGCACCTTGGGTGGCCATCCGCGAACGCGTCGCGCGCGAACTGAGTACGCTCCCCGAGCACGACTTCGAGGCGGACTGCCTGCGCGCTGAACTGATCCTGGTGATCAGCCCCAGTCCGCTTGCCGCCCAGGAATGAGCCTGGCCCGTCTACTTCGGATAGCCCCAGGGGCCGGATTGATCCGAGCTGTCCTGATCAAAGCGCCGCAGGACGTCCCGCAGCCGATCGCGCGCCCGCGAAACCACCTTCTGGACGTTGTTGACGGTGTAGCCCGACTCACGGGCGACTTTCGCGTAGGGTTCCCCGTCAACCAGAATGGCGCGGACCACGCGGCGGTGATCCTCGTTCATTCCTTGCGCGGCCTCGTGGTAGGCAAGCATCAGCTCTTCGCACCTCATGGTGCTTTCCACCGGATCTGAAGGGCGATGCTTCTCGCCCCAATGTTCGAGGACCTCCGGGTCCATTCCAGAACGTGGGTGCCGGCGCTCCTCGTTGTCAATCTTCCAGAACGCGTAACGGACGCAGGCGGCAAGATAGTCGCGGAAGCGCCCTTTCTTCGGCTGATATCGAAAGCGGGGAAGGCGCTCAAGCAGATCTTGAGCGACGCTGCTGACCACGTCATCGATCTTGTTGGCGTCCACGCTCTTGCGTCGAGCCACCCTGTAGAGAAAGCGATAGTAGTGGATCAGGATCTCGTTCACGGCCTCTGCTGCGGCAACCGAGTTGGCGAGTCGCCGCATCATTTCACTGCAGGTCGTGCACGGCTCACTGCGGCCAGGGCCAGATTCAGAACTCGAGTCACACATGAATAGTCGGGGGAGGGAATCGTGTCAGTTTCGTCTGAATCCAAGCTAGGGCCTGCCATGGATGCGTGGTACGAAGATGACGAGAAATTAGATCAGCATCTCAGGACGCTGCAGGGTCTGCTCGACGAGAAGCCCTTGGTCTCAGGCTATGAGCAGATCGCGCACGTGTCGAGTGGGGGGCAGGCGGTGGTCTACTCCGCGACTCGGAAGGGCACCGAGCAGCGGGTCGCCCTGAAGATGTTCAACGAGAAGAATGCCTGGTGGGGCCGTGCGCAAATCCGGCTTCAGAATGAAGCTCGGGAGTTGGAGCGCCTCCAAGACCCGCGCATCGTCGGCTTCGTCGAGTTTCTTGAGGATCGTTTGGGGCGGCCGGTCCTGGTCATGGAATGGGTCGATGGGGGCAGTCTCGCGGATCACCTGCCCTTCGGGCCTCGGTCCGGGCATTTCCAGACGCTGCACGCTCTGGTGCACTGCGTCATGGAGATCGCGGGCGCCGTGCAGGCGGCGCATGACAGCGGCGTCTTCCATCGAGACCTCAAGCCACGCAACGTGCTGCTCGACGCCGCGGGGCGGCCTCGGCTCGCGGACTTTGGCCTGGGGCAGGGGCCGGCCGCGCGGGAGAGCGCGCTCACCCGAGTCGGATCGGTGCTCGGCACGCTCGCCTACGCCGCCCCGGAGCAGCTCGGGATCGCCGAGGACTTAGATTGGGCGCGCGCCGACGTCTACGGTTTAGGCGGCATCCTCTTGGAGGGCCTGACAGGTCAGCCGCCTCATCCCTTGCGCAAGAAGACCGGCGAGCGTGAAGGACTCGCTGCGCCGCCCAGCGCGCGCGTGCGGCTGCGACGCTGGGACGATCGACTCGAGGGGATCGTCGTGCGCGCCTTGGCACCGCTCCCGGAAGATCGCTATGCCCAGCCGCGCGAACTGATCGCCGATCTGCTCGCTTGGCTGGAGGGACGGCAGCCGGTCGCCGCTCCCTTCCGACCGGTCGATCGCTTGGGCTGGCGCTTTCGGCGCGCCTTCACCAGCACCCCGCGGCGGGGCGCCTAGTCGTCGGTCGGTGCCTGCTTGGCAGCCAGGACCGCCTCCAAGAAAGGAGCGGCGGTTCGGCGCGCCAAGGCGGTGGCGGGGCCTTCGCTGTTGTTGATCGTGACGGCGACGACCAGCTGATGCTGCGGATAGATCTCAAGCATCGTGACGCCCCCGACGGAGCCGCCGGAATGCCCGACCACCCTTCCGTAGCGTTCGTGCTGGCGACTGCGCCAGCCGATCCCGTAGCCGGTTCCCCTGCCGTCGCGGCGCTTCATCGGCTTCCACATCTCGGCGCGCGTCTCGCTGCGCAGCAGCTTGTCCTGCAAGACGCCGAAGCCGAAACGGACGAGGTCCGAGGGGGTCGACAGATAGCCGCCCCCGGCCCACTTGTAGCTGTTGTCGACCGGAACCGCCGGGATCGTCTTGCCGGCGACGACCTGATAGAAAGAGGTGCGTCGCGGCAGCTCGGCTTCGGCGTGATCCGGCATGGTGGCGCGCAATCCAAGCGGATCGAAGACTTCCTTCTGCATGAATTTCAGGAAGGGCTGCTCCGCCGCCGATTCCATCGCCGCGCTCAGCAGGTTCCAGCCATAGCTGGAGTAGGCGTACTCGGTGCCCGGCTCGTGCAGCAGCGGGTCGGCGGCGAAGATGCTCAGCCCATCGCGCACCGTGGGGTAGTGCGCGCGCGACAGGAACTCGGCGCCGCGATAATGACGGATGCCGCCCAGATGCCCGGCGAGCTGGCGCACCGTGACCGGCCAGCGCTTCTCGGGAAACTCTGGGACGAGCTCGCGCACATCGGCATCGAGGTCGAGCTTGCCCTCCTGGACCAGCTTCATGAGTCCGACTGCCGTGAGGGATTTGGACACGCTGCCGATCCGAAACAGCGTGTCTTCGCTTACGAGTTTGTCCTGGTCGACATCGGCCATGCCGTAGCCCTGGGCCCAGGCGATCTTGCCGGCATGCCCGACGGCGACCGAGACGCCAGGGCCGGCGCCGTCGGCGATGGCCTGCAGGATGATCTCATCGGCAGCCTCGATCGCCGCGTCGAAGCTCGGCGGCTCGATCAGGGTGCGCGCAGGGACGATGGCCAGCTCTTCCGCGCGATACGGCTGACGCAGACTGGCCTGGCTGAGCACCGGCTCGGTCCAGAGTTGTCCGCGCCGGGCCGCTCCTTCGATCAGAATGACCTGAGCTTCGGGGTGGCGGCTGGCCCAGAGTCGCGCGGAGCCCGGACCGACCCGTCGCGGCTTTGCTTCCAGTCGGCCGAGGAAGCTGAACTGGCCATGCGAGTCGCCCAAAATCGCGATCGGGTGGCCGGCATCCTGAAGCCGCACCACTTCGGCGGCAGCCGGGCGCAGGTCAAAGGAAGCGCCCTTGGCTTCCCAGGCGCCGACCAGGATCAGGCTGAGCGCGGCGCAGGTCCAGGCGGGAACGAGCCGCGCGCGCCGGCCAAGGCGGGTGAAGTGAGCGGCCAGAGCGGCGCAGGTGGGGGGAAGCAGAGGCACGAGGTAGTGAGGTTGCTTGCCGCTGATCGCGACGAAGACCAGAAAGGAGAGCAGCACCGCGAGCAAGGGGCGCCGCGCGGTGGCGGCCGGTCGCCGTAACGCCTGCCACCAGCGCGGCCAGAGCGACCACGGCAGCAACAGAACGAGCAGAATCGGAAGGTACCACCAGAAGGGCCGGGCGTGAGAGAAGCTCTCGCGCAGCCGGCCCGCGGTCTGGCCGAACAGCAGTGCCTCACGGTAGGCCTCGCCGCCCGCCTCGGCAGCGGGGAGCGCCCAGGCCAGGGCCAGGCCCACTCCGAGAACCAGACCTGCCGCGCTGCTGATCAGGCTGCGCGCCCGCGTGGCATCGGCCAGACAGAACATCGGGGGCAGCAGGTAGACCAGGATGACGGGACCTTTGCAGAGGACGCCGCCGCCGACCGCGAGGCCCAGCAGCAGCGCCGCGCGCACCGGTCGTTCGCCTCGATCCAGCAGCGCATGCCAGCCGAGCAGCGCGCAGCAGGCGACCAGCAGATCGAACAGGAGGACACTGGCATAGAGCGGCCAGGCCACGCAGCCCGCGAGGAGCAGGCCTGCCGGGAGCGCGGCGGCGGCTTCGCGATGGAGGCGAGCCGCGAGCCGCATCGTCATCCAGATCCCCAGGCCGGCCGCCAGCGCCGGGATCAGCCGCGGCCACCAGCCGTGGACCCCGAACAGCTCCCAGCCCACGCGCGTCAGCCAGAAGAGCAGCGGTGGCTTATGGTGATAGGGCGTGCCGTCGAGGGTCGGGATCAACCAGGCGTCGCTCTGGTGCATTTCCCAGGCGACTGCCAGATAGCGCGTTTCGTCCAGCGGCAGCGGTGGTCGGACCAGCAGACCCACCAGCACCCAGGCCGCGAGCGCGAGCAGCGCCAGCCTCATCCCTGGGCACTCACTTCGCGGAGTTCGCGGCGAATCAGGGCCAGGTTGCGCAGGTAGACGAAGGTGCCGATCGACTGGCCGACGATGATCACCGGGTCACGATCCAGCACGCCGTAGGCGAGCAGCAGGAAGGAGCCGCCCAGGCTCAAGTACCAGAAGGCGATCGGGATGACCGAGCGGCCGCTGCGTTCGCTGGCAATCCACTGCACCAGGAAGCGCAGGAAGAACACGATCTGGCCGGTGAAGCCGAGGACGGCCAAGGGGGACTTGGCGTTCTGCAGGACTTCCTCCCACCAACTCATGACTGCGGCTCCGCCTGCTGAGCGTCGACTTCCTCGACCTGCGGTGTGGCCGCGCGGCGGCGCAGCCACATCACTCCGCACAGATCCCAGATGCCGACCCAGGCGCGATCGAAGACGCCGTATTTGGATCGGCCTCCGGAGCGTTCGCGATGCGCGACCGGGATGGACACGCTGGTTCCTCCTTCGCGGCGCACTAGCGCCGGCAGATAGCGATGGATGTGATTGAACCAGGGCAGTCGCAGGAACAGCGCGCGCGGAAAGAGCTTGATGCCGCAGCCGGTGTCGGGGGTGTCATCTTTCAGCATGCGGCGCCGCAGGCCGTTGGCGAAACGACTGGCCCAACGCTTGCTGGCGCGATCGCGACGATCGACCCGGTGGCCGATGGCCAGCCAAAGCAGCTCTTCGGGAGCGCCTTCCGGGCGGGCCTGCCAGAGCTTGGGCAGATCAGCAGGATCGTTCTGTCCGTCGCCGTCGAGCGTCGCGATCCAGGGGCCGCGCGCTGCGCGAATGCCGCTGCGCAGGGCCGCGCTCTGGCCCCAGGCGCGATCATGGCGCAGGACGCGGAGGCGCCCATCCGCCTGACTGAGTTCGCGCAGGATCGCCGGGGTGGCGTCGCTGCTGCCGTCATCGACGTAGATCAGCTCGAAGTCGACGATCCCGTCGAGGGCGGCGAGGATCTCGGCGGTGAGGGCGCGGAGGTTCTCGGCCTCATTCAGGACCGGGACGACGACGGACAGCATCAGGGGTGCGGGAGCGGGGCGGCACGATCATAATGACCGCGTGCCAGGAACCGCGCCCCCCGTGCTCGTGACCGGTGCGGCGGGCTTCATTGGCTTTCACGTCGTGCGTCGGCTGCTTGGGCGCGGGCATGCGGTGCATGGGGTCGATGCGCTGGTGGGCGCTGCCGATCCGGCGCTGCAGCGGCATCGCTGGCAGCAGCTCTGCCGCGAGCCGGGCTTCCGAGGCTACGAACTGGATCTGGCCGATGCCGATGCCGTGCACAAGCTGATCCAGGACGGGACGCCCGCACGGATCGTCCACCTCGCCGCGCGGGTGGGGGTGCGGGAGTCCGTGCGCGAGCCGGAGCCCTATCTGGAAGGCAATCTGCGCGGCTTCCTGCATCTGCTTGAGGCCTGCGCCAAGCATCCGCCCGAGCATCTGGTCTACGCCTCCTCGAGTTCGGTCTACGGCGAGACCGGACGGCGCGCCTCCCATGAGGGCGATCGCGCCGACGCGCCGGTTTCCTTCTACGCGGCGACCAAGCGCGCGAACGAGCTGATGGCGCACGCCTGGTCCTCGCTCTACGGCATTCCGGTCAGCGGACTCCGCTTCTTCACGGTCTACGGCCCGTGGGGGCGTCCCGAAATGGCGGTCTATCGCTTCGTGCGCGCGATCGAGCGCGGCGAGGAGATCACGCTCT
>MDTD01025034.1_pt1 | contig 18567 bp, 24 predicted proteins | sample 811221 | NCBI WGS metagenome assembly MDTD01 (sample SAMN05326646, study PRJNA326480) | marine metagenome | isolation source: seawater | place: Pacific Ocean: South West | collected 2011 | reverse complement strand
TTTTGACTTTGCGATGTCAGGATTATTCTTCCCACTTGTACTTGGTGTATGGTGGAAGAGAGCTAACAAAGAAGGTGCTGTTGCTGGTATGTTCTTAGGATTAGTTTCTGGTGCTGCTTACCTAGTTTGGGTAAGAAACGGCGGAAGCGGATTCTTAGGAATTACTCAGTTAACGTTTGGTATCTTCGGTTCATTCGTAAGTTTAGTTTCAATGGTTGTTGTAAGTTTAATGACTTCAGAACCAAATGCAGCTACTCAGAGAATGGTTGATGAGGTTCGAGTACCTTCAGGTAAATCGATCCTTGGCAAACAACACTAAATAATATTTATTGAAGGGGCGATAAATTTCGCCCCTTTTATTTAAATATAATTACCAATATAAATTCATAAATGTCTGCAAATTTTCACCCTCTAGTTTATATAATTGATTATGTGTTAGGTGTAATAATGTGGACTTTAATTGGAAGAGTAGCGATGAACATTTTTCAAAGGGAGGACTCTCATTTTTTTTTTATGAAAGTTTTTGTTAAATTTACCAACCCTTTAATAAAAATATTTAAGCCTCTCACTCCAGCATTCATAATTCAACCTCTAGTCCCATTATATGTAGCTTGGTTTTTCTTCATGGTAAGATTTTATTTAATGCCATGGATTTTAGGATATTCAGTAATGGGGATGTTATCTTTTCCTCTTGAAAGCGAAATTTCTAGACAAATTTATCAATTTTTTAATTAAATAAAATTTTAAAAATTGATACAAGTAAATAAGTATCAATGAAAAAAATACAAATATCACCCTCAATATTATCGGCTGACTTTAGCCAATTAGGTAACGAGATAAAACGATTAGAGGATGCTGGTGCAGATATGATTCATGTAGATGTAATGGATGGTCATTTTGTTCCAAATTTGACAATTGGTCCTCCAGTAATTAAAGCCTTAAAAAAAAACTCCTCAATAATTTTTGATGTTCATTTGATGATCTCACCAGTTCACAAATACATTGAGTCTTTTGCTGATGCTGGAGCTGATATAATCACTATTCATCCTGAAGCTACTGAAGATCTTGCCTCGTCAATTCTTAAAATTAAGAAATTTAAAAAAAAAGTTGGAATTTCTCTCAACCCAGAGACCAAAATTGATGTGATTTTAAAATTTTTAGATCAAATAGATTTAATACTTATTATGAGTGTTAATCCAGGTTTTGGTGGGCAAAAATTTATGCCAGAAGTTTTAAATAAAATAAAAGATTTAAAAAAAATTCAATTAGAGAATAATCTTGATTTTGACATAGAAATCGACGGTGGAATTAATTTTGATAATTATAAAGAAGTTATAGAGGCAGGTGCAAACATAATTGTTTCTGGTACAACAATTTTTAAAAGTAATAATGGAGATATTAAAAAGAATATTGAATTACTGAAATCAAAATAATTAAATGATTTACATAAGTCGATTTTTTTTAAATATCCAAAATCATCTTAGAGAATTTTATTTAAATTCAAGTATTTATGATAAAAAAATTTCACGATCAAATAATAAGAATTTAATTTATAAACCAAGTCCTTATTTACTTTCGTCAATAATAAAGTATTCAAAAAAAAAATTAAAGGTTGAAGATTTTATTTTAGAAGATATTTGGATAAAAAATAATGTAAGTGATAAAGATTTTAAGAATTTAAATAAATTTTATTGGTTTTTTAGTTTAGATTTAAAATCATCAAAAAAAACAATTCAAACTGTGATATCAAATTGGATTAATTACAACTCTAAATATAATAGTAAAAGCTGGAATTTTGATATAACAGCAAAAAGAATTATTGCATGGTTATCTAGTCACAATCTCTCCTATGAGGAAAGCAACCAAAGATATAGAAATCAATTTAATACAATTATTCAAAAACAAACAAATCATTTAATTAATGAGATTAGTAAATCGAAACTCATCGAAGACAAAATAATTGGATGTGCATCTATAATTTTAGTAGGCCTTTGTTATCAAGATACCAAAAATTATCTAAACTTTGGTTTGAATCTTTTAAAGAAAATTTCAAAACTTTCTCTTGATAATTATGGATTTCCAAAATCAAGAAGTATTAGTCAATTAGTATTTTATTTAAAATATTTCATCTTAATAAGAGAGTGGTTTAAGGAATCTCAAATGACTATGCCTGAATATATTAATGAAAGTATTTATTATATGGGTCAAGGATACGCTTTTTTTTCAAAAAATTCAGAGTCTAATTTTTTATTTAATGGTAATAATGTTTCTAATAATCAGGAATTTGATCATTACTTAAAAAGATTGGGATATAAATTTAAAAATGAAGGTCATGAGCTTGGTGGTTATGTTTTGTTAAAAAATAAAAAAGTTTGTCTAATTATGGACACTGGATCTACTCCAAATCAAAATTTTACAAAAGATTATCAGTCTGGAGCACTTTCTTTTGAAATTATCACTAACGGGAAAAAATTAATTAGTAATTGTGGATATTATAGGAAAAATAACATTCAACTCAATCGTTTATCAAAATCTACCGCTGCTCACAGTACATTAGCTATTGATGACAATTCATCTTGTAAATTTACAAGAGCAAAAAATGAATGGTTAGTTAATAAAGGAACAAAAGTTTTAAAAAAAAACCTCATCTTTCAGGCAAATTATTGGAAAATAAACGCTTCACATGATGGGTATTTAAAAAAATATAATTCTATCCATGAAAGAGAAATTGAATTTTATCCAGATAAAATGATATTTGTTGGTCTTGATAAGATCATAAAAAGAAAAGCAAATCATAACCTCAAGTTCGATATTAGATTTCATCTAGAACCAAATGTGAGATTGATGAAAACTCAAGATAATAAAACTATTCTAATCGAATTAGATGGAGAAGGATGGAAATTCACATGTGATAATTATGATATAAATATTGATAAAGGATTATATTTCGGTAAAAAAAATTCATACACAGAAAATCTAAATATTTTTATTACTGGTATTTCAAATAATCAGACTGAAAATATCGAATGGAAAATTGAGAAAATATAATGAGAAAAATTAGAACAGCCCTAATCTCAGTTTCAAATAAAAAAGATTTATTTCCACTTTTAAAAGTTCTTAAAAATTACAATATAAAACTAATTAGTTCTGGTGGTACATATAGAAAAATTAAATCACTAAAATTTAAATGTTTAGAAGTTTCAGATTTTACAAATTCTGATGAGATTCTCGATGGAAGAGTAAAAACACTACATCCAAAAATTCATGCCGGTATACTTAACATAAGAAATAATGATTCTCATATTAAAGATATTAAAAAAAATAAATTTGAAAATATTGACTTAGTTATTGTTAATTTTTACCCTTTTGCGGAAACTCTTAATAAAACTAGAAATCATCATGAAATAATAGAAAATATAGATATTGGTGGACCTAGCTTAATAAGATCGGCAGCTAAAAATTACAATGATGTGACTGTAATATCATCAATTGATTTATATCCTGATTTAATCAATCAACTTAATGAAAACAACGGATCAACTTCTTTAAGTTTTAGAAAAAAAATGTCGCAAAAAGCTTTTTCAAAAACTGCTTATTACGACACACTTATTTCAAATTATTTCAACAAAGATTCGAATATTAAATTTCCCGAGAAAAAAATTATCTATGGAAATTTGATTGAAAAATTAAGATATGGTGAAAATCCTCATCAAGAAAGTGCAATCTATTCAAAAAACAAGAATATTGGAATAAATAAATTACATGGAAAACAACTAAGTTATAATAATTATAACGATATTTTTTCTGCTTTAAATATTTCTAAATCTTTACCTAAAAATATTGGAACAGTAATTGTAAAACACGCTAACCCCTGTGGAGTTTCAATCCTTAAAGATAAAATAGATAGTTATAAATCTGCCTTAGCATGTGATCCAATCAGCGCTTTTGGCGGAATAGTCTCATGTAATTTTAAAGTAAATAAGTCTTTAGCCATTGAGCTTAACAAAATTTTCTTTGAAGTAATTATCGCCGATGGATTTGATAAAGAAGCTCTTAAATTACTCAAGTCAAAGAAAAATATTAGAATAATTGATGCTAAAAATTATTCTTTAAATGGTACAATGAGATTAAGCTCCTGGAATGACATAATATTAATCCAGTCAGAAGATAAAAAAAAAATTTCTATAAAAGATTTTAAAGTTGTATCAAAGAAGAAACCAAGCAAAACACAATTAGCAAATTTAATTTTTGCTTTTAATGTTTGCCGATATGTAAAATCTAACGCAATAGTTATCGTTGACAATCATTCTACCGTAGGTATCGGATCAGGACAGCCTAGTAGGGTTGATAGTTGCAATATAGCTATAAATAAAATGATTAAATTTAGAAAATCAGAAAATGAAATTGTTGCAGCCTCTGACGCTTTTTTTCCATTTGTCGATGGTGTGGAAAAATTAGTTCAATCAGGTGTAACAGCAATTATTCAACCTTCTGGATCAATAAGAGACAAAGAAATAATTAAGTTTGCTGATGCAACGGAAACCGTTTTAGTATTCTCGAAAACTAGACATTTTAAACATTAGTTATCTTGTCAATTTTTGCTGCCAATATAAAATCATTTTCAGACAAACCACTTATTGCATGAGTAGTTATATTTATTTTTGAATAACCCCAGCCAAATGAAATTTCGGGATGATGCCCTTCTTCTTCGGATATTTTTCCTACTTCGTTCACAAAGCTTTGGCTATCTAGAAAATTTTTAAAACTGAATTTTTTCTCTAAGAAGTAAATATTTTTTTCATTTTTTACTATATTCCAACCATCAACTTTTTTTTGATATTTATGTATTTCCGAAATATCAAACGGAGTTACTCCACCTTCACAAGGTAAACATTTTTTATTTAATAGATCACTCATAATATATGGAGCGGGCAAAGGGGGTCGAACCCTCGACCTTCTCGTTGGCAACGAGACGCTCTACCACTGAGCTATACCCGCTTTAAAAAACATTATAGTTAGACATTTTTGCCAATTCAAGCAATTTTAAATATGGTGTATCTTAAAGTATGAAAAAAGATAATTTGCCAAAAAAAATACCTGTTTTTCCACTTAGTAATTTTATTATTTTCCCAAAAACTTCTGTACCGTTAAATATTTTTGAACCAAGATATATTGAAATGATCAATGATTGTATGAAGTCAAATAAATTACTTGGCATGATACAGCCAAGAGATACTGAAAAAAATAATAGGGCAAACCCTACCTTGCATGAAGTCGGATGCTTAGGAAAAATAATTAGCTTCACTGAAAGTGATGATGGAAGATTTTTAATTGAGTTGAAAGGTATGATAAGATTTAATTTAGTAAGCGAAGTTTTTACAAAGAAAAAATATAGAAATTTTATTGTGAATTATGATGATTTCTATGAAGATTTAATAAACCAAAAAGAGGAAATTAATTTTTCTGATTTAGAGTTAATTTTTAAAGATTTAAAAACACTCTTTGAAAGAAAAGGATTTATAATAAATTGGAAAAATCTTCAAAAACAAAGTTTAGATGAAGCAATCAATGCACTTGCGATGGCTTCACCATTTACCCTCGAAGAAAAACAAATTTTATTGGAAGCAAAAAATTTAAATGCTAGGAAAATAAAGATATCAGAAATTTTAACTACCTATACTTTAGATCAATACAATAACACAACTATACAATAGCCTAAATTATAATACCACTGTCAGCAATTTTTTTAAAAAAATTGTTTACTATTTTATTTTTTCCTAAAAGTTGAACTGATTTTCCAAAAATATTATTATTGACTTTGCTTTCAAAATTAAAATATTCATAGATAAAATCTATACCACTTGAAAAAATAAAATTTTTATGGCGTGTCTTTTTTTCAAATTCTATGCAAACATTTTCATCTAATTCTAGACCATGATCAATCTTAAATTTAATCAAATTAATAATCACTTTAATATCTCTCAATGACATATTAAAACCTTGACCTGCTAAAGGATGTAATCTGTGTAATAAGTCTCCAAATGCGAGAATATTCTTAAAATAATATTTCCTTAAGTTTAATGATTTTAGTTCAAAGCAAATGGGTCTTTCTATTTTTAAAATTTCATATCTCCTATTATATTTTTTAATCAAATTTTTTAAGTCCACCTCTTTTTTTCCCTTTATAGAATAAACAACAGAGGTCTCTTTTGGTGAGATTGGTAAAAAAGCAATTGGCCCAAGTTTTGTAAAAATTTGATAAGCAGTATTATTTTTGATTACTTTTTGATGTTTCAAAATTGTAGTATGGGCGTAACCTAAATAGTTTTTATCTAACTTTTTGTAAAAGTATTTTTTTGTAATTAAATTATCGTGCTCACAATTTATTATTAATTTATATTTGAACTTATCTATATTATTGATATCTACTTTTTTTTTAAATTTAAGAAGTTTATTTTTTTTCAAACTTGACAATAGATATTTTATCATTTGATAGTTTTTGACAACTGAAAATAATCTTTTTCCGTTGTTCTCGAAATTTAATATTTTCTCATTTTGTAATAATTCGTCATAAATTTCAATTTCATTGATATCCCATAAGTATTTTTTAATATGTAAAATATTTTTATTAAAAAAATCTGAGTTTGACTTTGAAATTCCTAAAGTTTGAACTTTATTAAAATTATATTTTTTTCTACTAGAGATGATATCTACATTTAAACCTTGATTTACCAAAGCCTTTGCTAATGTTAAGCTAATTAATCCATTTCCTAAAATGCAAACTTTCATAATAATTTTAATTTTAACAATAAAAATTAGATGATACAAAGTGATAAAATTGATTCTTGTAGTATGGATATAAAAAAATACACAAATTTTTTACTTATTTTCGTAATAAAAAGATTGCTAGAGATAACTGGTATTTTTGTCTCCATTATTGGTTTTTTATTAATGGTCACACTTTTTTCTTACTCACCAAGTGATCCGAACTTTATATTTCCTGATAATACCGAGATTAAAAATCTCTTAGGATTTCGTGGAAGCTACGTGTCAGATCTTTTTTTACAATCAATTGGAGTCATAGCATATCTAATACCTATAAGTTATATTTTAATTGGAATTAGTATTTTCAAAAAAAAAGAAATGCTAATATTTATAGAGAATACTTTTTTTGTCATTGTTTATTGTTTAATTGGTTCTCTATTTTTTGATTTTTATTATAAAACAACCTTTAGTCTTTATATTAATGGAAATGGCGGATTTGTCGGTAATTATCTAAACGAGACATTATTTTTCAAGATAATAAATACCAATAAGAATATTTTTTATTATTTGCTCATTTTTTTAATCATCTTATTTTTCTCAATAAGTATCAATTTAAATTTAAGAAATCTTAAATTTCTTTTAATGAAAATTTCAACCGTTATGACTAAAAATAATACTAAAAATTATGCAAATAAAAATGAAGTGATTAATGAATACATACCACAGGAAGAAATTAAAAATTTAATCCAAGAGGATTTACCTTTTATTAAAGCAGAAAATAAACTTTCTAATTATAAAAAAAAATTTATATTACCTTCTCTAGATTTATTAAAAGAACCATCAAAGAGCGAACGTAATAATTCTAAAAAAAATGAGAATAATGACACTGAATTTCTTGAAAAGATACTTCTTGATTTTGGTGTTAATGGTAAAATTAAAAAAGTAAGTTACGGTCCTGTAGTAACTTTAAATGAATTTGAACCAGCTGCAGGAGTAAAAGTATCAAAAATAATAAATCTTGCAGATGATATTGCAAGAAATACAAGCTCTGAATCAGCTCGAATAGCGACTATTCCTGGTAGAAATACGGTGGGTATTGAGCTTCCTAATATAAATAGAGAAAATGTTTATTTGAGCGAAATATTAAAAAATCAAGATTTTAAAAAGAGAGAAGTGAAACTACCGATTGCTCTAGGTAAAAATATTTCTGGAACAACATTAATCGGTGATTTGACTTCAATGCCTCATTTACTAATCGCTGGTACCACTGGTTCGGGTAAATCAGTATGTATTAATACAATTATACTCTCTCTTCTTTACAGACACTCCCCTGAAAAGTGTAAATTCATTTTGATCGATCCAAAGATGCTTGAATTATCCACTTATGAGGGCATACCTCACTTACTTTGTCCGGTCATAACGGAAGCTAAAAAGGCAGCATCTGTTTTAGGGTGGGTAGTTAAGGAGATGGAAAGCCGATACAGACTTATGACTAAAGAGGGTGTAAGAAATATTGAGGGATATAATAATAAACATAAATTACCAATGCCTTTCATAGTTGTTGTGGTCGATGAAATGTCAGATCTAATGTTAGTTGCAGGAAAAGAAATTGAAAATTATATTCAAAAGTTATCTCAAATGGCAAGAGCTGCGGGAATACATATTATAATGGCGACACAAAGACCAAGTGTTGATGTTATTACAGGCACCATCAAAGCAAATTTTCCTACAAGAATTTCTTTTCAGGTAACTTCAAAAATTGATAGTAGAACAATCTTGGGGGAACAAGGGGCTGAACAACTTCTTGGCAAAGGTGATATGCTTTATATGTCCTCTGCAAATAAGATAGTTAGAATACACTCTCCTTTAGTTTCTGATGACGAAATTGAAAAAATTAATTCTTTTATAAGATCACAAGCCGAGCCAGATTATGTTGATGAAATATTAAATTTTGTTGATGAAAAAGAGATCAATGAAAATTTTAAAAATCAAACTGATAAAGATAATTTATATGAAGAGGCATTAGAAATAATTAAATCAGAGGGAAAGGCATCAACATCATTTTTACAGAGAAAACTTCAAATTGGCTATAATCGAGCGGCAAGGATAATAGACATGATGGAAAATGAAGGGATAGTAAGTAAAGCAAACCATGTTGGTAAAAGGGAAGTTCTCAAATGAAAAAATTTAATAAATTTGTTTTTTTATTATTTGTTTACATACTATTATTCCCCCCCAAAGTGTATTCCTCGGTTAAAGAAAAGATTATAAATAACCTTAAAGAAACAAATAATTTAAATTTTGATTTTAAACAAAATACAAATGGAAAAATTGAAACAGGAAATTGCACTCTTAAATTTCCAAAAAAGATTTACTGTTTGTATAATAACAAAAATAAGAAAATTTTGGTATCAAATGGAAAATCTTTAGTAATTAAATCAAATAATAATTACAACCATTATCCTTTAGATAAAACACCTCTAAATATAATTTTAGATAAAAAATTTTTGATCAATAATATTAAAAATTTTGATGAAGAAAATAAAAACAAAAAAAATGTAAATTTTAGATTTACTAAAAATGAAATGAAAATAGATATTTTTTTTGATATTAAAAATTTCAACTTAATAGGTTGGCAAGTATTAGATATTTATCAAAATTTAAATACTACTTACCTTACTTCTATAATTAAAAATCAAAATATAGAGGATGCAATATTTAAAATTCCTACTCAGGAATAGTTTACATAAAAACTGTCTCGCTTTTTATAATTTTCATACCTCTTTTTAAATAATTGTTAAGTGCGTTTTTATGATCGTATGAGCAAGTATGAACCCAAACTCTCTTAATATTATTTTCAAAAGATTTCTTTATTGCAAAAGATAATAAATATGAACCTAATTTTTTGTTATGATATTCCTCTAAAATTCCAAAATAAGCAATTTCAATTTCCTTGTCATCATGATGATATAAGCTCTCAAAATATCCTGCGATTTCATTTTGATAAATTAAGACAAATGTTTTTAAATTATTAGAATTCACATAATCCATCCATTGTTTTTCAGTCCAATTTAATCTATCAACCCAGTTATGATTTTTACCAATATTTTTGTAAAAAAACTTATTCAACTGAAAATCAGGTTTGTGTAAAAAATTTATAAAACAATTGCGAGGGGGGTTTTTTGTTTCTCTTAGCTCTAATACAGATTTAATTTCAAGATAATTTCTAAAAATTTTTTTTGTCACTGGACCATTCCTCCAACCTTTTCACCACCAAATAGATGAAAGTGTAAGTGAGGAACTTCTTGACCTCCATGTTCACCAATGTTGACTAAAGCCCTATATCCTTTTCCAGTATCAACTGAGATTCTAAGTTTTTGCGCAACTATACTTATTCCTTTTAATAAACCCGTTATTTCATTAGAGGAAGCGTTGTGACTGAAGTCATCTAGATCAACATATTTTCCTTTAGGTATAACTAAAACATGAATTTTTTTTTGGGGATTGATATCATAAAAAGATAACACGTAATCATCCTCATAAATTTTTTCACAGGGAATTTCACCTCTCAAAATTTTAGCAAAGATATTGTTGTTGTCGTAAGTCATTATTAAATATCCTTAAGATAAAAAATAACACTATTTTTCTTCAACTCCAAACTTAATGTATCTATACCAGGCTCTCTCATGAAAATAATATAAAAACATTTTAGTGATCACTTCCATCCCGGCTATTGCCCCAGCAAAATTCCACTCTCCGGTGATAAACCAAGCAATCAAAAAAGTATCTGTTGTAGCAAGAACTCGCCAAGTTAAAGTTTTAGCTATATGCCTTTTTTTTGTTACATGTTTCATGCGTCATCCTTTCTATTTTCTCCTTTTTTTGAGTTCTTCCATGATATCCTCTATCTTGATGTTGTTTGCCTCCAGGTAAACAATAAGATGATAAAGAACGTCCGCACCCTCATGTATAATGTTAGAATTTTTATCTACTGAATCTATAAGCTCATTTATTTCCTCCAAAACCTTAGATCTGCTAAATTGGACATCTTTAAGTAATTTATTTGTGTATGAGTCTTTTACAGATTTTAACTTTCTTTCTCTAACAATCTTAATAAGATTTTCCAAATTGCCTAACATATTAAATTCTAACAGGTATTCCTTTCAAGTCCAAATAATCCTTAGCCTCTTTAATTGAATATTTACCATAATGAAATATCGAAGCAGCAAGAACTGCACTTGCTTTACCTAATTTTATTCCATCTACTAAATGATCTAAGTTGCCAACTCCACCTGATGCAATTATTGGAATATTAATTTCTGATGAAATTCTATACATTAAATCATTGTCATAACCTATCTGGGTTCCATCTCTATCCATTGAAGTAACTAATAATTCACCTGCGCCGCTTTCTTCGATTTTTTTTGCATATTTAAGCACATCAACACCAGTATTTTTTCTTCCTCCGTGAGTAAAAACTTCCCATTTATTATTTTTTTTTTTTGCATCTATAGCAACAACAATACATTGTGAGCCAAATTTTTTTGCACTTTCTGTTACAATTTTTGGGTTTTCGACAGCTGCCGTATTTATTGAAACCTTATCTGCTCCACAATTAAGTAATTTACTTATATCCTCTAAATTTCTCACACCACCACCAACAGTTAAGGGTACAAAACATTTTTTTGATGTTTTTTGCACTACATCGAAAATTATATCCCTATTTTCGTTCGATGCAGTAATGTCTAAAAAACATATTTCGTCTGCACCACTGTTGCTATAAATTTGCGCTTGTTCTACTGGATCGCCAGCATCTCTCAAATCAACAAAATTTATTCCTTTGACAACTCTTCCATTTTTAACATCCAGACAAGGTATTATTCTTTTCTTTAACATCAATATTAAAATTTTAAAAAAACTCCCTGACCAGTTGGATAATTTATAAAATGACCTTTTTTATCTTTTATAAAGTCATCTATGATATTTCTAGTTTCATGAAAACCACCATAATCATCAAATAACATTACTCCTCCACTAGTTATTTTGTTATAAAAAAAATTGAGTGAAGATTGAGTAGCCTCATTAGAATTTAAATCAATGTGTAACCAATTTATTCTATCAGGATTTTTTGCAGTATCAAAAACTTTTGGGATAAAACCCTTATTAAAAACTAAATTTTCATAAAACATATTAAGATTTTTTTTTGTTACCTCTAAATCTAAATATGAATATTGAAACCTTAATTTATCATTTTTTAAGTTTTCCCAAGCATCGTAAAGATAACCAGTATAAGATGATGATCTTTTCTCACAAGCTTTTAATGCAAAATATATTGTTAATCCATCACACACACCACATTCTACTAAATTAATCTTATTAGAAGTTTTATCTTTTATTGCCAATAAAACTGAATTAAATACAACATAATGTCTCCAAGAAAGTTCGTCTATTATTTTATCATAATTAGTATCTTTATACTCAAACTGAGTAAGTCTAAAAGTTTTTTGTTTTATTAAACTTTTTAATTTCTCCACAGAATTTTTAAAAAAAAACATTTCATCGTCATTTTTATTTTCCCAAGGTGGAATTGTACCAGTGGTTGTTAGTCCCCATCCAGAAAATGTTTTTTTTCTTTTGTGAAATTCTTTGAAATCGTAATGTTTCGAAAAAATTTTTAATAAAAAATTTTTAAAGGATAAATTTAGCTTACTTAATAAATTCTTGTTCTTTTTTTCTTTTAAATTCAATATTCTCTCAATTTCTGACATATCAATTATTTAATTCTTTTATGAGATCTGAAAGTTTTATATCTCCATCATAAATTGCTTTACCAACAATTATACCCTCAATATTTTTTAGTTTTTTTGCTTTCTTAACATCATCAATTGAAGATACGCCTCCAGACATAATTACTGAAGAATTCGAAATTTGCGCAACTTTTTGTGTAACCTCAAAATTTGGACTTTGTTTCGTTCCATCTCTATTAATATCAGTATAAATTAATCTGCTAAATCCATAATCATTAACCTCTCTTAAAAAATCTAAAATTTTTATATTGGAATTCTTCATCCATCCAGAGACAGATAGATATTCGTTTCTAGCATCTAAACCCAAAGCAACTTTGTCAGGAAATTTTTTACAAGCTTTCATTAAAAAGTCTTTATTTTTTATTGCTGCACTACCTAATATTACTTTTTCAACACCAACATCAATATATCTTTTAATACTATCAAAATTTCTTATTCCACCCCCAATTTCTACCTCTAAGTTATATTTATTCACTATATCCTCAATAATCTCAAAGTTAATTGTTTCTCCTTTTAAAGCTCCATCTAAATCTACAATGTGTAAATTTTTAAAACCATAATCTTTATATTCTTCAGCTTGTTCAGATGGAGACATTTTATATTCAGTTTTATTATCAAAACGTCCTTTTATTAATCTCACACATTTTTTGTCTTTAATATCTATTGCTGGAAATATTTTCATTAATCTTTACTCACTTTGGCTTTACCAGACACATTATATTCGACCCCTATTACTTTTTTTTTACTTTTTATATCTGACAAATTTTGTTGACATGCTGAAAATAAAAATATAATTAAAAAAATAAGAATTTTCATTATATTTCAATAAAATTTTTTATAATTTTTAATCCAATTGCATCACTTTTCTCAGGATGAAATTGTGTTCCAAAAATATTTTCCTTTTCAACAGAGCAAACGATTTTAGATGAATAGTCTGTTGTTGCTGAAATTGTATTTACATCATTCGGGATAAATTCATAACTATGAACAAAATACATATGAGAATTATTTTTAATATCTTTAAAAATTTTACTATCTCTAATAATCTCAATTTGATTCCAACCAATGTGAGGTAATTTGTATTTGCCTTTTTGGTTATCTATTTTTGTTACTTTCCCTGGTATCCAACCTAAACCTTTTGTTTCTATTTCCTCGAAACCAATATCTGCAAACATTTGTAATCCTACACAAATTCCAAGTAGAGGTTTTTTTTTATCAATTGCAAACTCATTTAAGGTATCGACTAGACCATTAATACTTTTTAAAGAATCCACACAACTTTTAAATGAACCTTGGCCTGGTAAAACTAATTTATCACTTGATTTAATTTTATTTAAATCAGAGGTTACAGAAATATTAACTTTTTCTTTTGCAACTGCCTCAAAAGAATTTATCACTGAACTTATATTGCCCGATTTATAATCAACAATTGTAACATTCATTAAACTTACAAAGAACCTTTGGTAGATGGAATAGATTTTTTATTTCTTGGATCCATTTCTAAAGCAGTTCTTAAAGATCTTGCCAATCCTTTATAACAAGACTCGATTATATGGTGACTATTATCACCGTAAATATTTTCAATATGTAAAGTAATACCAGCAGATTGGGAAAATGCTTGAAACCATTCTTTAAAAAGTTCTGTATCCATTTCTCCAAGTTTTTCAACTTTAAGATTTACTTTCCAAATCAAATATGGTCTGTTTGAAACATCTATAGCTACGCGTGTCAATGTTTCGTCCATAGGAATAATTGAGTGCGCATATCTTCTTATTCCAACAAATTTTTTCGATGCTTTTTTTAGTGCTTCTCCAATTGCAATTCCAGTATCTTCAGTCGTATGATGTAAGTCAATATTTGTATCACCCTTAGCTTTAATATTCATATCTATTGAGGAGTGCTTAGAAAGCTGTTCTAACATATGATTTAAAAAACCTATGCCTGTATCAATTTTATATTTACCATTACCATCAATATTTAGATCAACACTTATACTGGTCTCTTTGGTTTTCCTGCTTATTTTACCTTTACGTTTCATTAGTTAAGAGAGGTATACATATATTATTCAAATATGGCAATAATACTAAACTTGGCCTTGAAGTATCAATTTTAATATCCATTTAATACCTATGACAACAATAGTCTTAGTTAGAAAAAATAATGATGTAGTAGTAGCTGGTGATGGCCAAGTTAGTATGGGGAATACTGTCGTTAAAAGTACAGCTTCAAAAGTAAGAAGAATTGAAAAAAGAAATGTCGTTGCTGGTTTTGCTGGTTCCACCGCTGATGCTTTAACATTATTTGAAAGACTAGAGGCTAAAATTGAAAAACACGCAGGAAATTTATCAAGAGCAGCTGTAGAATTAGCTAAAGATTGGAGAACGGACAAATATTTAAGAAGACTAGAGGCGCTTATGGCAATTGGTGATAAAGAAAATAGTTATATAATTTCTGGAACGGGTGATGTCCTAGAGCCTGAAGGTGACATAATAGGAATTGGTTCAGGCGGAAATTATGCTTTGGCAGCTGGTAAAGTTTTAATGGATACTAATATGAGTGCAGAAGAGGTTGCTAAAAAAGCCATAAAGGTAGCCTCTGAGATTTGTGTGTTTACAAATGATAATATTAAAACAGAAAAAATATAATGAAAAAATCTAATGTAACTCCTCTTGTACCAAAAGATAAAGATAATACAGAAACTAGTTCCTTGGTAAGCTCCTTGTCACCAAGAGAAATAGTTTCAGAGTTAGATCGATTTGTTGTAGGTCAAAATAAAGCAAAAAAAGCTGTAGCGGTAGCACTTAGAAATAGATGGAGAAGACAAGCTCTTAAAGGAGAAATGAAAAATGAAGTTTTACCAAAAAATATTCTTATGATTGGACCAACTGGAGTTGGAAAAACTGAAATATCTAGAAGATTATCAAAACTTGCTGAAGCACCATTTGTAAAAGTAGAGGCAACAAGATTCACAGAAGTTGGATATGTTGGAAGAGATGTTGAACAAATTGTTAGAGATTTAATAGAGATAGCAATTTCAATGGAAAAAGTTAAAAAAAGAAAAGAAGTTAGAGCACAAGCACAAAAACTTGCTGAAGAGAAAGTTTTAGATGCTTTAGTTGGAAAAAAAGCAAGCGCGGCAACTAGAGAAAGTTTTAGGCAAAGACTAAGAAATGGTGATTTAGATGACAATGAAATCGAGATCGCAATAAGTAATACAGGAACTAATAGTACCTCCTTCGAAATACCAGGAATGCCTGGAGCAAATGTTGGTATGATTAATATTGGAGAAATGCTTGGTAAATCAATGGGAAAGCAAGAGAAAAAGAAGAAAATGAGTGTAAAAGAATCTCATGAAATTTTATTAAATGATGAATCAGATAAACTCATTGAACAAGACAAAATAATTAAAGCTGCAAAAATTTCTACAGAAAATAACGGTATTGTTTTTTTAGATGAAATAGACAAAATTTCGGGAAGGACTGATAGAGTTGGTGGAGACGTTTCAAGAGAAGGTGTACAAAGAGATTTACTACCTTTGATAGAAGGAACTACAGTTAATACGAAATATGGACCAATAAAAACAGACCATATTTTATTTATAGCATCAGGCGCTTTTCAATTGGCAAAACCCTCAGACCTACTTCCTGAATTACAAGGGAGATTGCCTATAAGAGTAGAGTTAGAAGCATTGACTAGTGATGATTTTAAAAGAATTTTAAAAGAGCCAGATTTTAGTTTAATAAAGCAATACGTTGCTTTATTAAAAACTGAAAATGTTGATCTTGAATTTTCAGAAGATGGTATCGATGCAATTGCCAATATTGCTTCAGAGGTTAATTCTACAGTAGAAAATATTGGAGCACGAAGATTGCACACAATAATAGAAAAAATTTTAGATGAGATAAGCTTTACTGCGACTGACAGATCTGGTGAAAAAGTAGTTATTAACAAGGAATATATTAATAAAAATCTAGATAACTTGATAAAAGATTCGGATTTATCAAAATTTATTTTGTAATGCTACAAAAATTACAAATACCCTAATTCTTTCATTTCTCTTGAAAAAACGATCTCAACTTCATCTTTAATACTTTTCTCAAGACTTTTCTCCCATTTGTTATCTGGACCCAAATTAAAAAAATTAATTTTATCACCATTTTTTTTTGTTTTAGCCTCTGAAAAACCAAATTCGTTTTCTAATTTTTTCAATCTTTCAAAACTTGTTGTTTCTATTGATTTTTTTATTTTACTTCTATTAATTTCAAATTCAGATTTGGATAACTTCTTGATAAAATTTAATACATTTTCAAAAACATTTTCAGTATTTTTGACAAGATCCTCATATTTTACCAATAAGTACTTATCCAATTTTTTGAGCTGCTTCCAGGAGTTATAATTAAAATTCCAAGATCCCAAAAGTACAGGGAGATTATCATTAATTGTTTGTTTTATTGCGATATTTGATTTTAGATCATTTAAAGACTCTATTAAAGTGCGTTGATAGTGATTTGAATAAGACATAATTACATTTCTTGGATCTCTTACAATATAAATTGCACCACTTGTATTTTCTAGGTCTGTAAAATCATATTTATTTTCAAATTTACAAAATGCATTATGTGTTTTCCAAAACTGGAGAGAATCCTTTTTTTTATTAATTATTTTTTGAGCTTCTATGTAATTTTTTTCTACCTCACTTTTTTTGGATAAATCAATTCCAAGTTCCTTGAAGATCTTAATATTTGGAAATTGATCTATCATTCTTAATAAATCAAAATTAAAATTTCCATCTTTTGTAAAAAAATAAGAAGTTAATAATGCCCTCAACATAGTATTTCCACTTTTAGGGTATGATGCTAACCAGATAATCATTTATTATTTTTTTTTAAAAAAATATAAAAAGAGCCACTTCCGCCATCTTTTATATTTGCTTCCTCAATATTATTTATAATCTTCATTAATTCTAAATTTGTTTTTATATATTCTGGGACTGAATATTTAAGAATCCCTAAATCTTTTGATTTATACGGATTATTAAGATTATCTGAATGGATACCTTTTCCTGTAATGACAATAATTTTTCTTACTTTTTTTTCATAAGCCTTTTTTATGAATTCTTCAATTAAAGTATTTGCTTCATCTAAAGAGTAGCCGTGTAGATCAATTGAAATTATTTTTTTGGAATCTTTTTTTAAATAACTATAATCCTTATCTGGTAAAGCTTGATCGCTCAGTAAAAAATTTTCCCAATCAATTTTATCTTTTCTTGATATTTTTTTTTTCAAATAAATTTAAGTTAATGTCTCAACTAATTCCCAATTAGGGTTGTTAGATCTTGTATCTCTTGAAAATACCCATGTATCATATATTTTTTTAATTTTCTCTGGGTCTCCTGAAACAATTTTTTTCTCATTATCTCTAATACAAGTGATAACTTCAGCAACGAAATCAACCGTAACCTTTAATATTTGATTTATATTTTTATGTTCCTTAATTTTAGCAGAGTTAATGCCAATGAAAGTTATCTCAGCATGATGACCTCTTTTTGATCTATCCTTTAAAGCTTGATCAAACTGATCAAATATTTTTTTGCTTAATAACGGCTTCGCCTTTGTGAGTTTATTATCATCATCACTAAAATCAGTAATTATGGTTTCATAAGCAATTTTTGCTCCATTTAAAAATTCACTTTGGGCCTTTTCATCAAAATTTTTTTTTAAATTTTTTTTAAATTCGGGTTCTACATTTTTTAAAATCTCTTCAAATTGAGGAGGAGCCTTACCTTCGAAACCCGATCTTTTTCCTAAAATTCCTCTCAATCTCAAAAAAATAAAACCAGCAATCATAGCTAGTAAAATTATATCTATATATTCAAAACTATAATTCATAATATAATAGTAATTACTCTGTTGAATAATTTCAACCAACAATTAAATTAAAGACAAATGAACACACTGATTTTATCAATTATTTTAGTGCCAATAGTTGAAATATA
>MDTD01127536.1_pt1 | contig 18569 bp, 12 predicted proteins | sample 811221 | NCBI WGS metagenome assembly MDTD01 (sample SAMN05326646, study PRJNA326480) | marine metagenome | isolation source: seawater | place: Pacific Ocean: South West | collected 2011 | reverse complement strand
GACCACACCTGGGCGCGCTGGGCGTCGTCGGTGTGCCGATTCGTGCGCCCGGGTGTCGTCGCGGAGGCGAAGTCGCCCGCGCCCGCGGACGCGGCGGCATGATCGCCCCCGACACCGGCAAGCGGGTCGGCGCGCCCGCGATCTGGCGATCGCTCGCGGAGGGCTGCCTGCTCGCCTACCTGCTGACACTGCCGGGCGGGATGCTGGTCCCGGGCTCGGTGCGCACGCCGCTGCTGTACGGCGTGGTGATCGCGGGTGTGCTCGACGCCGCGGTGGGCCCCGCGCGTGCCCGCGTGCGAGGGCTTCTTTCCGCGGGTGTGTTCTTCGGGGTGCACGCGCTGACGATCCTGACCTCGGAGCATCCGTCGCTCAGCCTGGATCTGAGCCGCTTCATGCCGGTGGTGGCGCTCGTCTTCGTCGTGGCGCAGCGCGTGCTGGTTTCGCGCGGCGCGACCGATCGTTTGTTCGGCTGTCTCGGGCTCATCGCGGCGGTCGTGTCCATCGACGGGTTCTGCCAGGCGGTGTTCCGCTGGAGCCCGCTGCTCCTGAGCGGGGTCGCGGCGCGGGATCGCCTCAGCGCCTCGCTCCCGCACCCCAACGACCTGGTGGTCGTGCCCATGCTGCTCCCCTTCGCGTGGGAATGGCTGCGCGCGCGGGGCACGCGCTGGCTCGTCGTCGGGACGATCGTCGTGGCGCCCGCGGTGCTGGTCTCGCTGCTCGCGAGCAAGAGCCGGAACGCCTGGCTCACGACGCTCGGCGTCGCGGGGGTGTGGGCCCTGCTCGTGCTGGGGTGGCGCTGGACCGCGGGGATGGGGCTCGCGTGCGTGGGCGCGATCGGGGGCCTGCTCGCGCTCGACCTGTTCGGGGTGCGCGACCGAGCGGGCGATTTTCTCCGTCTCCAGCAGGACGGTCGCGTCGGGCTCTGGATCGTCGCGCTCGCGATGTTCCGCGAATCGCCCTGGCTCGGGAAGGGCGTCTTCACCTTCGGCGAGTATTACCGACCTTCCTGGTACGCGTTCCGTGTCGCGTTCCCGCAGGGCTACACCCCCGAGGCGCGGATCATCCCCTGGGCGCACAACATCGTGCTCGAGATGCTCGCGGAGCGCGGGGTCGTCGGGCTCGCGAGCTTTCTGTGGCTCGTCGGCGCGCCTCTTCTCGCGGTGCGGAGATCGCTCCGCGAGCCGCGGATCGCCGCGGTGGTTTCCGCGCTCGCGGGGTTCCTGGGCGCCTCGCTCGTCGATCTGACGCTGATGAAGGACTGGGTGGCGCTGATGCTGTTCCTGCTGCTCGCGATGCTGTGGAGCCTGTCGGGAGAAGCAAAAGGTGACGCGGCTCCGACGGATGCCGGAGCCGCGGCGGGCGGAAAAGCGGTTTGATGATCGTGCGTGCGCCGATCAGGTGTGCTTGCGGCGGAACGAGCCGAACCCGAGCATGAGAGCCGCGCCTGCGACCGCGATGCCCGCGGTGAGGGCGGAGTGGTCCCCGAACGCGTAGGCCGCGTTGCCCTCGTGGAACTCGATCGCGACGAGCCCGTTGCCGTAGCCGTAGCAGTAGTACTGCCCGTTGGGGTCGCAGACATCGCCCTGGAAGGCGGTGACGAAGGCGACGATATCGTTGAGGTCAAAGACCGTGTCGCCGTTGATATCCGAGATGGGGTCCTGTGCCGAGAAGCCCTGTACGAAGGCGACGATGTCGTTGAGGTCGAGCGTCCCGCAGGGCGCCGCGATATCGGCGCGGCTGCAGAACCCATCGGGCTCGAAGCCCGGGTCGTCGCCGGTCGCCTGGATGTTCACCTGCGTGCTGTCGGCGATCGTGACCTCGACGAGGCCGGGCTCGTAGGGGATGAGGACCGCCTCGAGCGAGAGCACCGCTTCGAGCGTGAGTTCACCCGCGTTGCTGGAGAGCGAGAGAATGTCGAGCTGCGCGTTCGTCGGAGAGACCGTCGAGAGATCGATGATCTCGTTATCCGCGGGCGCGATGCCGATGAGGTCGTAGGTCGCGGAGGCCTCGCCCGTCAGGAGCACGGGGATCTGGAACCCCGCGAGCCCGCCTTCCAAGCCCTTGGGATTGCCCTTTGTGTCCAGGTCGATCCCCTCGAGCGCGAGCGTGATCGGGCCCGCGCTGCCCAGGAAGGGCCCGCCGTCGATGAACGACGAGGTCGCGGCCGCGGGGTCGAGGGTGATCGTGAGGTCTTCGAGTTGCAGATCGACGGGATTGGAGAAGTCGGTCGCGGAGAGGGTGATCTGGCCCGAAACCCCCATCACGGTGTCCGTGTCGGTGTCGGACCCCACGAAGGTGCTCGTCGAAACGGTCAGCGTCGCGGACGAATTGGGTCCGATCTCGAGCACGGCGGTCGGCGCTCCCCCGCCCGCGAGAACGGGCGCGGCGAGACCTGCAACGGCGAGCATGGGCCAAAGGCGGTGACGCATCTTCACTCTCCCGACTGGTGGATACCGGTCACGCTGAGTGTATCACGGACAGGGGACGCGCCGGGATGAAATCCCCCGGAACATGTGGGCTGGGTCCCGGAGATCGGCGGAATCCGCGCTTGTGCTCGGTCTTTGAATGGGTCTCGACCGCGCTCTCGGACGCGGCGCCACGCGGTTTCAGGGGCACCCGGCGAGGAAGGCGTTGATGAACGCCTGCAGGTCCGCGAGGTCGTAGACCCCGAACGGCTCGACCAGGTCCGCGGTCGGGATCCCCAGCACGAACGCATCCACGAAGGTCTGGATGTCCATCAGGTCGAGCACGCCGAAGGGGGGCTCGAGATCCGCTGGGTTGCACCCGCCCGGCTGGGGTGCGTCCCCGATCGCGACGAACGACGCGGTCCCCACGAGGCGGATGTCCGCGACATCGGGCACCGCGACTTGGGTCGTGTCGATCGCGAAGGCACCCGAGACCGTCACGAATTGGCCGTCGCTGGTGACGCTCCCGGAGATCGGCGCGTCGATGACCCCCTGGTCCGCGAGGTTCAGCACGACGCTGTCGGACCCAACACCCAGGAAGCTGTAGTCCGCGGTCGCGGACCCCGCGAGGACCGTGGGGACCGCGAGGAACTCGAACGCGTCCGCCTGGACGGAGACGGGGCCCGCGGGCGTGCCGGGCGCGGCGTACATCGCCATCGCGTTGGAGAGGGTTGCCGAGGCGCTACCCAGGAAGCCGTAGCTGAAATTCAGCGTGATGTCGTTGTCGAGCACGATCACGAAATCCTGGATGGAGATCGAGGCGGGTGTGCCGTAGTCATCGAGTTCGATCTCGATGGTCCCGCTCACGGAGGTGCTCGCGGTGTCGGTCCGGTCCCCGATGATCGCGATCAGCGTCGCCTCGACATCGATCGACGATTGGCTGGGCTGGATATCGAGCGTCACGGGCTGGGCGGCCGCGCCGGTCGCGAGCGCAGCGGCGAGGGCGAGGGTCAGGGTCGGGTGTGTCATCGTTCTCTCCAATTGGGGGTGTCCGCGATACGGACACACAAACAGCGCTCGGCGTGCGCGCCGGACGCTCGGACAACAGCCTACACGCGGCACGCCCATGCGCCGAGCAAAACCCAACGCGATCCGCGCGTGAAAAACGCCCGAGAACCGGGCGCTGCGCGGGATCGTGAAGGGCGGATGCCGCGTCGCGGACGGGGTCCGAGCGGGCGGGCGGTCAGGGGCAGCCCGCGGTGAACGCGCCGACGAATGCCTGGATGTCCTGCAGGTCGAACACCCCGGAGGGCGGCGCGAGGTCCGCAGCGGGATCCTGCGCGATGAACCCCGAGACGAACGCGCCGATGTCCGCGAGGTCGAGCACGCCGAACGGCGCGGCGAGATCCGCGGCGTTGCAGGACGGGTTGGGTTCCGTGACGCTGTAGTCCCCGGGCGCGTGCAACTCACCGCCCAGCGGGATGAGGCCGATCGACTCGGAGTTTCCCGAGGTGACGACGAAGGCGTTCGCGGCGGACCAGAGCCCCGCATCGACCGCTTGTTGGGATCGGGTTTGCGCGACGGGGTTGGAGACGCCTCCCACGCTCCATTGCACATGATCGACCATGTCGTCGAGCGACGCGAAGCTCAGCAGGCCGCCGTTCGGCCAGAAGAGTTGGAGGGCGTAGGGGCCCTGCCCGAAGTTCGACGCGAATGCGCCGCCCAGGTCGAGGGCGTTCAGGTCGCCGCTGCCCTTCATCGCGTCGTTGTTGAGGTGAATGCGGACCGACGCGCCCGCGTCGAGCGTGACGCCGTTGAGCCCGCCGGGCCCGGTATACCGGCGGGCCTCCGCGTTGGAGTGGGTGCAGAACCGCCACCCATCCATCGCGATCGGGGCCGTGCCGAAGTTGTGGAGTTCGAGCACACCGCGCTCGAGATCGATCGAGCGGATCTGGACGGACCGCTCGGGGACGGGCGTCCCGGCGAGCGTGGGCACGGCGGCGAGGGCGGACACGAGGACACAGAATCGGCGCATAGGGTACTCCCTCCTGCATGGACTCGAACGGTGCCCGGAGGGCGAGCCGCGCCGTCCGGGTGATCCTGCATTCGGAAGCGGGGGTGTTCTCCTCTTCCCGGCCGCGACCCGGATCAAGGTCCGCGACTCCCTCGAGTGTGGCGGCTGGACAAAAAAGAAAAAGCCGTCTCTTGAGACGGCTTGATCGTGGTCAGGATGTCACGCGGCGCCGCGTGTGGGCGCCGGAGACGGTGTGTTACGGGCAACCCGCGACGAACGCGTCGATGAAGGTCGTGATGTCGGTGAGGTCGTAGATCCCGTTGTTGTCGAGGTCCGCGTACGCGAACTGGTTGACGAACCCGGTGACGAACGCGTTGATGTCCGAGAGGTCGTAGAGGCCGTCGTTGTTGAAGTCGACGGCGCAGTCGGTGAAGGTCACCGCGCCGGTATCGACCGCGGAGTTGTTACCGGTCGCGTTCTCGTTCACGCCCGCCTCGACGATCATCCCGATGTAGTAGTTCCCGGGGCTCATGAAGGCCGGGATGTTCACGGTCTGGATCGAGGTCGAGGAGCCGCCCGACGCGATGCTGGGACGGGTGATGGTGCCCAGCAGGGTGTCGCCGGTCGAGATGATGGTGTTGGTCGAGGCGTAGACATCGACATCGTACGAGCCCGAGCTGATCGTGCCGAGGTTCTGGACATTGAAGCGGACATCGGTGCTGCCGCCCACGCCCGCCTGCGCGTCCAGCGCGGTGAGGTAGTTGGCGAACAGGTCGCTGCGGCCCTGGACATTGACGGTCACCGCGTCGTACGCCTCGTTGGACTGGTTGACATAGTAATCGTCGCTGGCGCTGGCGATGAACCCGATGTAGTAGTCACCCGAGAGGGTGTCGGGGATGGTGACGCTGGCGGAGCCCGACTTGACCTGGCTCCCGCTGAAGGTGCCGATGTTGACCGATCCCAGGAAGGTGTCGAACCCGGAGATGTCGGTGTTGGTCGAGGCGTAGAAGTCGAGGGTCACGCTGTTGGACGGGTCGCCGCCCTCGTTCTCGACGCTGTAGCTCACCGAGATGCTGTCGCCGTGATAGACGGTGCCGCTGGGCGCGCCGCACGAGTTGGCGACGATGTCCGCGAGGCCGTTGACGGTGATCTCGGTCGCGTCCCAGAGATCCGAGTCGTTGTTGCCGTAGTTCGAATCCTGGTCATCGAGGACCATGCCCACCCAGTAGGTGCCGGTGGGCGTGTTCTTGGGAATCGTGACATTGCCGGTGTTGACATTGAGGTTCTGCATCGCGGCGTAGTCCCAGGTGTACTGGCGGTCCGCGAGCAGGGTGTCACCCGTCGAGATGTTGTTGTTGGTCGAGAGGTACATGTTGAACCCGTAGGTCGCCGACGCGGGGTTGGCGTTGGTGGGGTTGGGCACCTGCGCCGTCGCGGAGGTCGTCGCCTGGCCCGCGAGGATGGTCGTCGGGCCGACCCGCACCTGCAGGGCCTGGAGGTCGAACACATCACCCCGCGCGTCGGGCTTGAAGGTGTCGTTCATGTACTCGCGGGCCCCGGTCCACAGCTTCGCGTACTGACCGATCGTGCTGCGGTTCGAGTTCGACGCGACCGCGTGCGCGTACCGGCTGTCGCCCACAATGTCGTAGGCGTTCGAGCCGCTCTGCCCGCCCCACAGCGCGGTGAAGCAGCCGGGCGTGGTGTTCATGCGGAGCTGGTTGGGGCCCTGGCACGAATCGAAGGTGCCGAACCAGTAGTACATGTCGCGCCCGTTGTGGAGACCGGTCTGTCCACAGCCCTCGGCGGGGTACGACGCGTTGTTGAATGTCAGGTCGAGCGTGTTGCAGCTGTCCCAATCGGACGAGCGCCACCCGAACCAGCCGGTCAGCATGCCCACGGCGCGGCTGACACGGACGAGCCCGACATCGGCGTCGAAGTCGCCGTCCTGGGTGTAACCGGTCCAGGCGGCCATGCCCGAAGACACCGCCCAGCCGAACTTACCGATGACGCCCGGGTTGCCGAGCGTCAGCCCGTCGCCGTCCCAACCGGGGTAGACCCAGATGCGTGTCGCGAAGCCGTAGTCCTGGCCCGTCGAGTCGTTGTCGCGGTTATAGACGCAGTGCCCCGCGGTGAGCACGACCTCGGGGTCCTGCATGGCGCCCGAGCAGACGCGGTAGATGGTGTTGCCGTTGCCCGCGTCGGTGTACTCCATGACGAGCTTGACATTCATCCGCCACGGGTTGTTCTCGAGCGAGGCATCGCTGATCTGCGACATCGTGCCGAAGCTGCGGGTGCCGAGCAGGTCCTCGAAGCCCTGCATGCCGTCGGCGCCGGCGAACCCTCCGCCGAAAGCGACGCCGTCGCCGCGGTTGCCCCAGAACGGACGGTCATACTCGGTCATCTCGCCCGTCAGCTGGTCGTAGAAGACCGGGTTGCCGGGCAGTGCATCCACATCCGCGAACAGGTCGGTGTTGGGCATCTCCATCACCGGGATCTGGTCGATCGGCGGGTGATCGGGCAGCATCGCCATGTCGTCGGCGAGGAACGCGTCGACATGGAAGCTGGGAACGACCTCGACCCGGTCGATCGCGGCGGTCGAGGCGGTTGTCGCCATCAACTCCCCGTTCGCATCGACCGGAATCGGTCCACCCGCGGCGAGCGCGAGCGAAGACGCAGAGACAGACACCGCACACGCGGTACGCATGGTGGTTCGACGAAACATGATTTGACCTTCCTTCTTCCGAATCCCACTCAGAACAAACGACGGGGGGCGTTCGGCCTGCACCCGTTACACTTTTAAGATGCCGCAATCGGAGGTTGCGTCAACTCGAAGCGACGCAGCCTCTGCGATATCACACCAGTTTAGAGAAATTCTTTCAGCCCCGCCTCATGAACAATACACCAATACAGGTGGGCATTCTACCTATGCCCACAATTCCACCCGACGCAGCAGCTCGTTGCCGTGGCTCGGTCCGCGCCACGATCGTGCGCATCCTCACGGACATGCTGGAGTTACTCGAAAAATGACCGTGTGATCATGGGCAGCCGCCCGTGAACGCGACCACGAACGCCGTCAGGTCCGCGAGATCGAACACCCCCGAGGGCGGGGCGAGGTCCGCCGCGGGGTCCGACGAGGTGAACGCCATCACGAACGCGGTGATGTCCTGGAGATCCAGGACGCCGAAGGGCTGGGCGAGATCCGCCTCGTTGCAGGGCGGTGCGCCACCCCCGATCAGGAGGGCGCCGTCTCCGGTGGGGCAGGCGAGCGCGAAGACACCCGCCGCCGCGTCCGCCGCCATCGCGGAGGGCGCAAACGGGAGATCGACCTGATCGACGATCGCCATCGTCACCGGGTCGATGCTCGCGAGCGTCCCGCTCTCGATGCGCTCGAATCCGACCGAGCCGCCCAGCGTCGTGGCGCTCGAGCCGAACGGCGCGACCAGCGCTCCGCCGCCCAACGCGAGGCCCACGGCGCGGTCCGGGAGGACGGCGCCGCCCGCGAGGATCGGGAACGAGAGATCGATCAGGTTGACGCGTGAATCGCCCCACGCGTTGACATACAGCCTGTTGTTCGCGAGGTCGGGCACGAGGTGCCAGGGCTGGTCCCCCACATTCACCTGTGTCACGACCGAGGGCGCCGGCGCGCTCATGTCGATGATCTCGACCTGGTCCTCGTTCTTCACGCTCACGAACAGGCGGGTCCCGTCGGCGCTGAACTCGACGATTGTCGGGAAGTCGCCCGTCGGGATGTTGCGTTCGAACGACCAGGTGTCCGCGTTGACGATCGTCACCACATCATCGAAGGACCCCGCGACCGCGAGCGTGCGCCCGTCGGGGCTCAGCGCCATGCCCGAGTTCTGCCCGTAGGAATAGCCCACGCCCCCCATGTTGCCGGTCAGGATCTTGGGCCCCTCGACGCTGAGGGTCTCCAGGTTGAGGCGCCAGACACCGTCGCCGCTCGCGACGACCGCGAGATAGGCGTACCGCCCGTCGGGGCTGATCTCGACCTCACCCGCCCGACGGCTGATCGGGATGTTCGTCGTCGTCGCGCTCGCGATGTCGATCACGCTCGCGAAGGTCGAATCGAGGTTCGCGACCACCGCCTTCGTCCCGTCGGGCGTGATCGCGACCCCGTTGGGCCGCTCGCCGACCGGCGCGGTCCCCAGCACCGTCCCGCTCGCCGTGTCGATGATCGACGCCGTGTCGCTGAAGATCGAGACCGCGACCGCGACGGACCGGTCGTCGCTCAGCGCGATCGTCCGGCAGCGGTCCCCCTCGACCTCGGGGCCCGAACGCTGGTAGGCGAGCAGCGAGGGCGAAGTGTCGGTGTCCAGCACGACGAGATCGTCGCCGAAGGTCGTCGAGCACATCGCGGTCAGGTCGCCCGCGGGGGAGGCCGCCCCGATCTCGCACGAGACGACCTGGTTCGCGTTGGAGAGCAGGGCGCCCGACGCGAAGTCGATCACCGGCCCGCGGAACCCGATGCCGACCGCACGCGAGCCGTCGAAGTTGGGCACCAGGTCGTTCAGGCTCGCGGTCCCGAGCTCGCTCCCGAACGAGCCGGTCGTGAGGTCCCCGACGCGCGCCGCGTTCTGCACCGCGACGACCGCCCTGGTCCCGTCCGCGTTCACCGCGATCGGCCCGGAGAGATCGAAGCCCGTGTTCCACACCGCGGAGACCGTCCCGCTCGCGAGGTCGAAGACCGTCACGCGTCGGCTCGAGCCCGAGTGCGTCACCGCGGCGACCGACCCATCCCCCGAAACCCCGACGCGGAACGGGCTGTCCCCGACCGGTACGCGCGTGACCGCGCCGCTCGAGGCGTCGATGAACTGCACCTCGTCGGCGCCGAGATCCGCGTTGATCAGCCTCGTGTTGTCGATGAATACCGGGCCCCCGTACTGGACCGATTGCGCGGGCGCCTCGAAGCTGAACGACAGGCGGCTCCAGGTATCGATGTTCGGGATCGTGCGCTCGACCGTGGCGCTCGCGAGATCGATGATCGTTGTCGCGCCGTCGAAGGCCGCGTGCACCGCGGCCCGCGCCCCGTCGGGGCTGATCGAGACCGAGCAGGGCACCTGCCCGACCGGCACCGTCGCGATCTCCGCGAGCGAGTTGAGATCCACAATCGACGCGATCCCGGTATCGAGGCACGCGACCACGGCCTTCGATCCGTCGGGCGTCACATCCACGGACTGCGCGAGCCCCGAGACCGGGACCGACCCGACGAACGCGCGCGTCGCCGCGTCCCAGAGAATCAGGTTCCCGCTCTCCCGGTGCGCGACGATGATCGTCGACCCGTCGGGCGTGAACACCACATCCGACGGCGCGTCGCCCTCCGGGTCATCCCCCGTGAACACGAAGACAGGCAAAGCCGCGGCGCCGCGATCACGAAAACCAACAGGCCCCGGAATCGACCCGTGCCGGATCGCGGCCGCCCTCGCGCTCTGCACCGCGCTCATCTCGGGGAGATCGCCGTCCGGATGCACGGGAAACCCGGCTCCCACGGCGCTCGACGCGAGACCCGCGGACGCGACAAGGACAGCGATCGATTCAAACATCGTGGCGCGCATGGTGGACTCTCTCCCTCGCGGGCGCCGCGGCGGTGAACCCCCCACGCGGCGCACAGATCGTCTCGAACCGGGCCTCTCCCCCGAGACCACCGGCCGAACGCCCCCGAGTCTACCGGACAACGACGCGGTTCCCAACCCCATCCGACGCCGCCCGGGTGCCGGGGACGATCACTTCAGCACGAGCAGCGGGTCGCCGTCGGACTTGCTGAGCTCGAACGCGACGCCCGGCAGGAGCGCGCCGAGCCGATCCGCGAGCCTGGGCAGATAGCCCCGCTCGGTGTTGGTGTGCCCCGCGAGGAGGACCCCGAGCCCCCGCGCGTTGGCGCCGATCACCGTGTGGTGGGTCATCTCCCCAGTCACGAAGAGCTCGCAGCCCTCGTCAACCGCGGTCGAAACGAGATCGCCCCCCGACCCCGGGACGATCGCGATCCGGCGCACCTTCGTGTTCTCGTCCATCCCGTCGGGGAGCGCGAACTTGATCCGCGTCACCCCGAGGTGTGCGCGCAGACGCTGCCCGATCTGGGGCACCGTCGCGGGCTGGTCGAGCACGAGCCTTCGCCCCGTCCCGCTCGCGCGCATGGGCTTGGGCTGCAACTCGTAGACATCGAACGCGGGCTCCTCGTAGGGATGGAACTGGCGCAGCGTCTCGACCGCGAGCGGCAGCGCGTGCCGGCTGCAGACCATCTCGAGTCGCACTTCCTCGACCTCCTCGAGCCGACCGGATTCGCCCACCGCGGGGTCGGTCCCGTCGGTCCCGAAGAAGGTGCCGGTCCCGGCGCTCGCGAAGGAGCAGACCTCGTAGGCACCGATCTGCCCCGCGCCCGCTGTCGCGAGCGCGCCGCGCAGCTGGTCGAGCGCGTCGCGCGGAACGAACACCACCAGCTTCATCTGCTGGCTCGTCTCCCGCACGGGCTGGGGCACCAGCGCGCGCACATCCGCGGTCAGCGCATCGTCGCCCGGGTTCTTCGAGGCCTTCACCGCGACGCACTCCGTCAGCCAGTCGGTCACCCCGCCCGGCGCCGCGTCCAGCGCCGTGTGCGGGCTGTAGACCGCGATGCCCGCCTCGATCGCGCGGCGCACGATCCGCTCCGTCGCGGTCGCGGAGGTGATGCGGTCCAGCGGCTTCCAGATCGGGGGGTGATACGCGACGATCGCCGAGGCGCGCAGCCCGATCGCCTCGTCGAGCACGCGCTCGGTCAGGTCGATCGTCAGCAGCACGGGGCCCTCGAGCTCCCGCTCCGGATCGCCCACATGCAGGCCCACCCGGTCCCAGTCCTCCGCGCCCGAGAGCGGCGCGACCGCGTCCATCGCGCGCACCAGCCCGTCCACCGTCGCGGGGAACCCCTTGGTCGTTGCATCACCCATGCCCAACTCTATCGCCCGCCGGCCCCCGCCGTGCGCCCGGTACGATCTCCCGATGCCGCCCTCGATCACGCTCCGCGCCCATGCCAAGCTGAACCTCGCGCTCGCGGTGGATCGAGCGATCGCGAGCGGGCCGCGCACCGGCATGCACCCCATCGCCTCGTGGATGGTGCCGATCGCGCTCGCCGACGAGGTAACGGTCGTGCGCACGGATCGCGACGCGATGCTCGACATCCGCTGGGCGGACGGGCGATCCGTCGCGTGGGCGCCGGAAAAAGACCTCGCCGCCCGCGCTCATCGAGCGCTGGAAGCCGAGGCGGGCGCCCGTCTGGGTGCCCGGATCATCATCCGCAAGGCGATCCCCGACGGGGGCGGGCTGGGCGGGGGGTCCTCCGATGCCGCGGCGGTCCTGCGGGCGCTGAACGAACTCTTTGATCTGGGCCTGAGTGCCGATCGCCTGCGCGCGATCGCGTCGACGCTGGGGTCGGACATCCCGTTTTTCATCCCCGATCCCCCGGACGCGACGCTGCGGGGTGCGCTGGTCACGGGGGTGGGGGAGCGGATCGAGCCCGCCCCGATCCGGGAGGCGATCCCCGTGCTGCTCGTGTTCCCGCCCTTCGGGTGCCCAACGGCAGAAGTTTATCGGGCGTTCGATGAGCGCCCGCCCCCGTCTTTTCGTGATGACGAGGTCTCGACGCTGGCGCGCGCCGGTGTGCCCGATCCGGATCGGCTGTTCAACGACCTCGCGGGCCCCGCGATCACGGTGCAACCCGGTCTGGGCCCGATTCTCGAGCGGCTCCGGGACGGGTTGAACCGCCCGGTGCATGTGTCCGGGAGCGGGAGCACGCTGTTCTGTCTCGGCGCGACGGCCGAGGAAGCGGGGCCTTTCCTTCCGGAAGGGTGCGTCGCGCAGGGGTCGTCCGTGCTATCTTCCTGACCCCGCATTTTCGGCTTTGCGCACCGCGGGGCGGGTCCCGAGGATCTGTGCGCCCAACTATTTCCGGGGATCAACCGAGCGGGTTTCGCGCGGCGGGGGTCCCGCTGGATCGAACGGACCGCGAGGGTGAAAGGCCGAGCCATGGCGAAGACCGACGAGACGACACCGTTCCTCGGCATCGATCTGGGCGGGACGAATGTCCAGATCGGGGTGGTGAACGGCGCTGGAGATGTCCTGAGCCGCGCCAAGCGGAAGACGATCGCCGAGGAAGGGCGCGACGCGGTGCTGGGGCGCATCGTGGACGGCGTGAAGGAAGCCTGCGATATCGCGGGCGTCCCGCTCGAGAAGATCCACGCGGTGGGCATGGGGGCGCCCGGGCCCGTCGACCCCGGGACGGGCATCGTCCTCGAGGCGGTCAACCTGCGCTGGACCAACGAGCCCATCGCCCAGTTGCTCGGCGACACGCTGGGCAAGCCCGTGTATCTCGATAACGATGTGAATGTCGCGGTCTACGGCGAGTGGAAGGCGGGCGCGGGGCGGGGCGCGACCCATCTCATGGGCGCCTGGGTCGGCACGGGCGTGGGCGGCGGGCTCGTGCTCGACAACAAGATCTACTACGGGCACCACCTCACCGCGGGCGAGGTCGGGCACATGATCCTCATGCCCCACAGCCCCCCGGGTCTGCGCTCCGTCGAGCACAACTGCTCCCGCACCGCGATGTGCAACCGCGTGCGGCAGCTCATCGAGGCGGGGCGCGATTCGATCGTGCCCGAGCTCGTGGACGGCAAGCTCCACAAGATCAAGAGCAAGACGATCGCGGAGGCCTACGCGAAGGACGACAAGCTGGTCGTCGATGTCGTGCACGACGCGGCCTGGCGCCTGGGCACCATGCTCGCGGGCATCACCACCCTGCTGAGCCTCGAGAAGATCATCCTTGGGGGCGGGCTCACCGAGGCGATCGGCGAAAAGTGGGTCGAACGCGTCCGCAGCGCGGTGCACATCCACGCCTTCCCCGAGGTCTGCAAGTCCGTCGAGGTCGTCGCGAGCGAGCTCGAGGACAACGCGGGTGTCATCGGGGCGGCGCTGATCGCGCAGGAACGCTGCGACTGAGGGCGCACGAAAAAGCCGGTGAGGGAAACCCTCGCCGGCTCTCGCGTGTCTGGTGCAGGCGTCTGCTGCGTTCGGTCAGATTTGGCGCCCGTGCTGGTATGCTCAGCGCCCGGGCCGTGCCCGCGAGCGGGTCACAGCACCTCGTCGATCATCGCGTCCAAGGCGAGTTCGAACTTCTCGGGTGTGTCGTAGGTGCCTTGGGCGATCTCGTTGCGGACGCGCTCGACCAGGTCGGAGCGGATTTCGGGCATGGCGTTCATTTTCGCGAGGAAACGGGCCGCGTCGGAGACTTCCACGCGGTCATCCCCGCGCCGGGCGCGGGCGGGCTTGCGGACCTCGACCGCGTCGCCCTTGAGGTCGGGGGCGGGGATCCGCCCGATGGCGCCTGCGTCGATGGGTGTCAGATTCGTCATTCTTGCTGCACTCCTGCCCCGGGAAGGTTCCCGGTCATCGCGGCTCGTGGGCCGATTCGAAGCGGGGGTGAAACCGGTTGCGGTGTTCGCTTTCCGGACCTGATTCGGCGGGTTGGCCGAACCGTCCCGCTGAGATGGAGTATCGACAGAAAACCCCCCTCACCTACAAATTCGTCAGATCCGGTCAAGATTGAATAACCCATTGTGAAACAGAAGTTTGTGATCGATAACACGAGGCTGGACGAGGAAAATTTCTATGCATGTTAGGGTATTTCAGGCCGCCTCTTCCGGTCCTACACCGGTATCGGGGAGCAGGACACCCCAATGGATACCGTTCAAGAACCGATCAGGCTTGTCTCGCCTCCTCCTCACTTTGGGGGTTTTGTCGCTTGTATTGGGGACAGGCTGTTCATCAACCACAACATCCAGTGGTACGGACGATGATCGCATCGAGGAGGGTCGGCGTGTGTTTGCGGACGATCCCGCGCCGCAAGCGGATGTCGAGGCCGCTCCCGCGCCGGGTGAGGCGGTCTACGCGATCCGGCTCGCGGATGTGCCCCGCGAGCTGGTCGCGAGGCCCGAGATCGCGGTCGCGAGCCTGGAGGAAACGGTGGGACAGGGCGTGCGGGTGATCCGCCCCGATCCGGACCGCCCGCCCATGCTCGTCTACGGGCGCTACGCGGATCCGCTCTCGGCGCGGGCCCGCGCCGATGCGCAGCGGATCCGCGACCTGGTCGTGGATGGCAAACGACCCTTCGCGGGCGCGGTGCTCGTGCGCGAGAGCGACCCGACGCCCACCACGGGCCGACTCGCGCGGTACGACCTCCGCAACGCCAAGAAGCTGTTCGGCGCCGACGCGGTATACACCCTCCAGATCGGGGTGTACGCGCGGGAGGACGATCGCAGGCCCACGCGCGAGGACCTCGCGTCGTTCCGATCGTCTGCTGAGCAGGCGGTCGAGGATCTCCGGCGCGCGGGGGATCAGGCCTTCTTCTACCACGGCCCCAACGGCAGCATGGTCACGGTCGGGGTCTTCAGCGAGGACGACATCGACCTGACGGTGGTCCCGGAGATCGAGAGCCCCCGCCTCCGGGAGGTGCGCGCCAGGCATCCCCACAACCTGTTGAACGGGTTGGGCGTGCGCGAGACCCGCCGGGGGAGCGACGAGGAAACGCTGCAGGCGAGCCGCCTCGTGCTGATCCCGGATTGATCCTCGTCCGGTCGTCCGCCGACGCGGGTCATCCCTCGTAGGGCATCACACCGCTGAGGAAGAGGGGCTCGATCTCGATGACGCGCCACGCGCCGTCGGGGTTGCGTCTCCAGGCGAGGCGGAACCAGGTGAAGGTGCCCCCCGCGGATTCGGAATCGACGCGGAGGTAGACCTGCGTGCGCGCGGCGTTCGGCCCGTCGAGGACGCCCTGCCGCTCGATGATGCCGTAGTCGCGGACGCGGTAGGCGCCGCCCGTGGTCGTGCGCACGGTGGTGAGGATCGCAGGCTTGCCCATCCCGTTGGTGATCGCGGACAGGCGGCGCGCACGGAGGCGGACATCGTCGGCGAGCAGCGACTCGAGTGCGTCCAGGTCCGCGTCCGCAACGGCGCGGACCAGCGCATCCTGCTGAGCCAGCAGGCGCTCGCGCTCGGTCTCGACGAGCGTGCCGGTCGCGACCAGGCCCCCAGCGACGACGAGCAGACCGAGGCAGGCGCCCAGCGCGGCCTTCGTCTTCCCCGCGTTCCGCAAGCCCACGAACAGCACGACGCCCAGCAACGCGAGGGCGATCGCGGGGAGCAGCGGTTGCTCGAACACAAACTTCTGGAACGCGGATGGTTCGGGGAGCGCGGGGACATCGGGGTTGATGAAGTTGCCGAGCTGGGCGAGCGTCAGGGGCATGGGGAAAGCGGGCTCCGTGTGAGGATCGCGGATTCTGGGGGGGTCCGCGGGGTCTGGCCGATGCTACCCCGTGCGCCGTCGTTCCATTGTGCCGTCCCGGGGTCTGTCCGGGCGCGGCGGGGACGCGGTTGCGAGGCGACGCGGAAACCACGGAGGCCGCCCCATGATCATGGACGATCTTTCGCTGACCACGCCTTCATCGGGCGGCGGGGGCGAGGTGTTCGAGAAGAACATGCTGGTGCTCTCGATGACGAGCCCCGCCGCGGCGGCGCGGATCCGTGCCGCGGCGCCGTCGGGCGATGTCGAATGGATCGACTCGGACGAGGCGAGCCCGGGCCTGGTGCTGCTCGACCCCGCGGTCGCGGCGGATCCGTTCGGGCTCACCCCCGCGACCGAGCGGACGGGGCGCGTGCTCGCGAGCCGTCGCCGTCCTCTCGCGGAGGCGGAGAAACTCGCGTCGTCGGTCGATCTTTCGAGCGCGGCGGCGGCGTGCGTGCACGGCTTCGGCGCGGGGTACCACTGCGGGGCGCTCGCGGAGCGGCTGGGGAAGATGGGGGCGCTGGTCTGCTTCGAGCCTGATGTCGCGCTGCTGCGCGCCGTGTTCGAGCGGGTGGATCACACGCCCTGGATGAACAAGACGAACTTCGTGCTCGTGACCCAGTCCGACGATCCGTCCGCGATCACCGCGGCGATCCGGGGGGTCGAGGCGATCCTGGGTCTGGGGGTGCGCGTGGTGGAGCACCCCCAGAGCCGGGCGCGGCTGGGCGGGCTGTCGTCGAAGTTCGGCGAGTCGTTCACGCGCGCGATGCAGTCGATGCGGACGAGCGTGATGACGACGCTGGTGCGCGCGCAGGCGTCGTTGCAGAATGTCCTGATGAACGCGGATCACTACGCCCGCTCCCCGGGGGTGGGGGATCTGGAGGGCGTGTGCCGGGGCGTGCCGGCGGTCGTGGTCTCCGCGGGCCCGAGCCTGGAGCGGAACCTGCACCTGCTCGCCGAGCCCGGGGTGCGCGACCGGGTGGTGATCATCGCGGCGCAGACGATGCTCAAGCCTTTGCTCAAGGGGGGCATCCGCCCGCACTTCGTGTGTGCGCTGGACTACCACGAGCTCAGCAAGCGGTTCTACGAGGGGCTGAGCGCCGCGGATGTCGAGGGGGTGACGCTGGTCGTCGAGCCCAAGGCGAACCCCGCGATCCTCGACGCATTCCCGGGCGCGATCCGGTGCGTGAAGGACGGCACGCTCGACGCGGCGCTGGGGGAGGACCTCGCGGGCGAGAAGGCGGGCGTGCGTCCCGGCGCGACGGTGGCGCACCTGTGCGCGTACCTCGCGCGTCACCTGGGGTGCGACCCGCTGATCCTGATCGGGCAGGACCTGGGCTTCACCGACGGGCAGTACTACGCGTCGGGGGCCTCGATCCACGAGGTCTGGGCGGGCGAGCTGGGCCCGATGCGGACGCTCGAGATGTTCGAGTGGGAGCGGATCGTGCGCGCAAGGTCCATGCTGCGCAAGGGCGAGGATGTCCTGGGCAGGCCCATCTACACCGACGAGCAGATGGCGGCGTACCTGAGCCAGTTCGAGGTGGACTTCGCGGAAGACGAGGCGAAGGGCCTCATGGTCATCGACGCGACGGAGGGGGGCGTGCGTAAGCGCCACACCGCGCCGATGACGCTCGCGGAGGCGCTGGACGCGACGGCGCGGGGCGCGCCGGTGCCGGTCGAGCGGCTCGGATGCCCCGCGGCGACGGACGATCCGGCGCGCCGCGATCGCGTCGCGGCGAGGCTCGAGACGCTGTCGAGGCAGGCGATGCGGGTCGAGTCGCTGAGCCGGAAGGCGTCGGGCATCCTCGCGAAGATGCTCGACCCGAAGGCGACCGCTGCGCGGATCGACCGCCTGATCGGGGATGTCTACAAGGTGCGCGACGAAGTGCGCGAGCTCGAGCCGTGCTACGGGATGGTCCAGCACATCAACCAGACGGGGGCGCTGCGCCGGTTCAAGGCGGACCGGGCGATCGAGATGGAGACGCTCGACGAGCGCGGCAAGCAACGTCGGCAGATCGAGCGGGACATCGACAATGTGAACTGGACGGGCGATGCGGCGCTCGAGCTGTCCGACCTGTTGCGCGACGCGGCGGCGGCGATCCGGGGCGAACGCGCCAAGGCGACGCGCGACCCGGTTCCCCGCGAGGTCGAGGCGGGCGTGCGCGCGGTGCGCGTCGGCGCGGTCCTCTTCGCGGATCCCGGGATCAGCGGGCTGGGGCTGCCCCGCCCCGACGCGGCGGCGGTGCTCGGCGCGTCCCCGATCGCGCTGACGGCGCAGCGGCTGCTGCGCACGGAGTCGATCGACACGATCGTGTTCGCGTCGGGCGATCCCGGCTGGCTCCGCGCGCAGATGGGCGACGCGGCGGACGATCCGCGCATCCGCATCGAGGGGGTGGACGCCGAGCGGCTCGGTGCGCGCACCCGCGCCTGCGGTCGGGCCCGGCTGATGAACCCCGACGCGTGGCGCGGCGCGCTCGGTGGGCTCTCGTGCTACGACGAATCGCTCGACCCGTCGCTCGCGCTGGAGATCATGGAGCGGTGCGGGCTCGACGGCGCGGTCTTCGCGGGCGCGGACTGGTGCCTGATCGACCCGGCGCTCGTCGATGCCGTTGCGACGCGGTTCCGGGAGCGTCCCGACACGGTGCGGCTCTCGCTGACGCAGGCGGCGCCGGGCCTCGCGGGCCTGCTGCTCGACAGGCGGTCGATCACCGATATCTCGGGGGGCATGGCGCACGCGGCGAATTTCGCGACGGTGGGCGGGGCGCTGTCCTACCTGCCGGTCGCGCCGCAGGCGGACCCGATCGCGAAGGCGTTCTGTGTGCCGGTTCCG
>MDTD01110228.1_pt1 | contig 18570 bp, 11 predicted proteins | sample 811221 | NCBI WGS metagenome assembly MDTD01 (sample SAMN05326646, study PRJNA326480) | marine metagenome | isolation source: seawater | place: Pacific Ocean: South West | collected 2011 | reverse complement strand
GAAACACGCTATGGAAATGTTACTTACGGGAGATATGATCAGTGCAACTAGTGCTCAGCAAATTGGTCTCGTAAACAGAGTTCTTCCTTTAGAGGATTTGACCGCTGGTACCATGGCCTTGGCAGAGAAGATTACTCAAAAGTCTTCAATGACGCTGGCAATGGGTAAGAAGGCATTCTACACTCAGTCGTCCATGCCGCTCGCTGATGCCTATGAATATTCCTCTGCAGTAATGGTCGACAATATATTAAAATATGATGCTGAAGAGGGTATACGAGCGTTTGTTGAAAAGCGTCATCCAAAATGGCAAGACGAGTGAAGAGGATTTTTGACCAAATTATCAACATGGTAATGTCTTTGGATTTTCCATGGAGAAAAAATAAACACTCAGGCCTTTAATACTATCAGTGCTTTAGATAGAATGCCGCGGCACGCGTTTTAGACTCGACACCTCCGCAATAGAGGACCAACCGTATAAACGTTGCGTTTAACAACAAAACAGTAAACTGCAAACGAGTGCGCAAAGGCCCAAGCTTATTTCCTTAATCAGAATTGAGCATTGGATTCAAAACTGGAGCGCTGAGCGGAGTCATGTTTCTAATCCACGACTCTTTGTTGAAAAATATGACTACAGCGTTAGTGGCAGCCGGCCAACGGACCGATAAAAGCTTGCAAGTACCAAACTTTTCGATATACCGCTAGTCAGGTGCCTAGCCAACGAATAAAGGGGAATTATCTATGGAATTTGATCCGAGACGTCAATTGAGTCCACTCAGGAACACGACATCCTCTAGTGACCCTGGCGAGCTTGCTTTAGAGCAAGCTCGTCATTTTGGGATAGACCCAGAGACAGATTTTGGTCGCGCCCTCATAGAGCTCGCGCACAATCTTTATGATGTAAATATAGCGGCCCACGACTTGGGGAGAATTACGTTTGATGGACTTGCTCATATCGATCGAACAGATCGAATAGCTTGGTTCAACGCCAAGCGTTTCATCAGTTTCCAGTTGGCCAAAGTATTGGACTCGTTGCAGAATCCCTTGCGTGCATCTTATCAGTCAATAACAACCGATCATCCTGGATTTGCATCAAAGGGTGCTTACCCGCTCTTTGACAATGTGGCAGCAATCTTTTCTTCCACGCCTGTCATAACAAGGACAGCAACCTATTTATTTGCTTGCACTGAGTGGGTAGAGGATGCTTTCTGTGGCAGAGAACCCTTGCATGACATTTACTCTAGATTGTTAAACCCGACATCAATAAGCCTGGCCAATCATATAATTGATCTTGAATGCGGAGCAGAATCAAACCAATATATGGCTTGGAACTTCAATTCTGGAATGGCTGCGATTGACGGGGTAATGAGTCATCTTTTGAGTCGAGACGATATTATTCTCTCTTCTCGAAACATTTATGGTGGAACATATCAATTACTGCATGATTGGTTTGCTAAAGAATCGAAGTTGGGCGTGGCACTTGAATGGTTTGATGGTTATGACCGTCAAAGTTTTGCGGACGCATTGGACAGAGTTGCAGAGCGATACGCTGACAGAGTGAAAAATGGGGCTAAAATTTTTGTCTATCTTGAAAGCCCATGTAATCCCCATGGCTATGTGCTCGATGTGCCCGGAATTTGCAGACATGCCCACGAGCGGGGCCACAGAGTCATCGTAGACCCAACGGTGGGCACACCTTTTCTGCAGCCTCTTCTGAAAATTTCAGACCGCATGGACAGGCCAGATTTTGTGTTGCACTCATATACCAAAGATTTGGCTGGAACAGGCACGACTACTGCGGGCGTTGTAATCGGTCGCAATGAGGACATGTTTGTTCCTAAGAACAGCGGCATTGAGGCGACATGGCCGGATGGGAGCAAACGTCGGGTAGAATGGGACGAAAGCATGTTCTGGAATGTGTATTATATTAAAGGTGGTTTTCTCGATGCTGACAAGGCATTTGAAGTCTTAAATGGAATGAAAACTTATGAGATGCGTGTTTTGCAGAAAGCTATTAATACAGTTGTTCTAGCTCATGTTCTTGCGGCTCATCCAAATATCAATGTGTCCTGTCCTGTTTTGAAAGAGAACACGAACCATGCTCTGTTGGAAAATCACATGTACCTCGGGCTACCGGCGCCTTTATTTACAATCGATATGGAGTCTTCTGACACAGAATCTTCGATAAGTTCTGCCGTCTTCAAGCGCTTTTCCGACTCCCTAGAACCGGCAGTGGGGTTGCAGGTCAGCATTGGTCAAACAAATTCACTGGCACTTTGCCCTGCTATGACGACTCACTCGGAGTTATCTGACGCAGCCTTGTTGGAAGCCGGTATACGCAAAACAACGATGCGTATCTCAGTCGGAATGGAGGACCCTCGTCTTTTTCTAGCGCATTTTATCACTGCTGCAAAGATAGCCATAGAGCCGGAATATCCTGGATTTTGCGATGCTTTCCCGAAATCCACGGAAATTGATACCCTTTATATCGATACTTTCAAACGCTTCACGTCTAAGCATAATCAGGCTCTTCCTGGAATTGCAGAGCTTATGGAATAAGACTATAGCTTTCTCATAGAAATTACTGATATGGATAATTACAAAACAGGGGGCGGGGTTGATCCCATACTTGCAGCAAAACTTTATCCAAGTGGAACCAAAAGTGAGGCGACGTCGATTTGTCTCTGCGGCGCGGTGGAGATTCGTATCGTCACTGAATCCCCCCTGTTTTCGGGGTTCTGTCACTGTCGGGCTTGCCGCCGAGCGCATTCGGCTCCGCTCTACCAAATGCTTTTTGTCGAGACCTCGAACTTCTGCCCTAAAACTGGTCGCCTTAGGAAGGGGGAATACGAACTCACAATTACGAAGGGATATGAAAAACTTAGGCCCGCGAAAATGGGGATAGGTAACCCGAATTTCCAGTCATTGGATGTCAACCCTCATATTGGTGGGCTAGGGAGGATATTTTGCAAAGACTGCGGTGTTATCATGATGACGGCGGTGTTTGCCAGACCTGGCAGTGTGTTTAATAACGGTGATCAAGATAAAGAGATGGTTTGCGTCTTTCCATCGACTTTTACTGAAAATATGTCGGAGTTTATTCAAGCTTGGCAGCCTAATCTTCATGTGAATTGCGGTAGTGCAATTTTGCCACTATCCGCCTTCAATGACGGATTGGCTAAGTGGCGAGAATGGGCTGACGGTGTTCCCTGGGTTGATGGTTAGGGACTTTAAAAATTCACCACCCAAAAGGGCTTGGCCATTTTTACATCTTGGCGCTACTGGGAATTTTGATTTAGAGGCTTCCAAGTGAACGGAATGCAGAAGCCATGAGATTGCATATGTGCACTATGAAGCGAGTTACTGATTGATGAGCGGCGTGTCTGGCCGACGGAAGTTTGGATTGTCTTTGGCATTTGTCGCCACGATTATGTGGGCTGTATTACCAATCGCATTGGTTCAGCTTATGAAAGCACTCGATCCAATTACCATTACTTTTTTCCGTTTTTTCTTGGCTGCAGCTATTTTAACTTTATTTTTATCTATCCGTCGCAGACTGCCAAGCATATCTAAATTAAATCACACCTCAAGAATGTTAAAATTTTTATTTGCTGGAACCCTTCTTGCAGCTAATTATGGACTATTCATCTACGGGCTGGAAAGAACTACATCTGAAGCTACTGAAGTCATTATCCAACTCGCACCAATGCTTTTTCTTGTAGCCGGGATACGGATCTTCAAAGAGCAGTTTTCTGTGTTTCAATGGTTTGGAGCTGTTATCTTCGTAACCGGTTTGATTTTGTATTTCATGCATCGAGTTGAAGATCTTTTTGTTTCTTTCAGCGACTATGGTGAGGGCATGCTTATGGTAGCGACAAGTGCTCTGTTTTGGGCGGGTTATGCCATTATTCAAAAGTTTCTTATGAGCGAATTTAGCTCCGAGGAGATCTTGATCATAATTTACTGGATCGGCGCAGGGCTATTTTTGATTAAAGCAGAATTCTCCAGTTTGCTGCACCTCAACACGTTTTTTTGGGGGTTATTGGTGTTTTGTGGTTTGAATACGCTCATAGCCTATGGAAGTTTTACAGAGGCACTTGCGCATACTGAGGCTTCAAGAGTCAGCGCAATTATGGCCCTGACCCCTGTAATTACATCAACAATAGTACAGATTTTTCCCATGGAAGGCGTTCATATCGAACCTATGTATCTCTTGACTGTAGTTGGCGCGATAATGGTAGTTCTTGGTTCAATAATAGTTGCGATCGCAAAAAAGTAAGCCATTCAAAATAGGTCAGCTATGCAGGATCAATCGTCACAGATGTTTAAAAAATCTTTCTTTTATTGATCTTTGTGAAAATGATGTTTTCTGCCCGACAACTAGAATTTACCCAGACTAAATTTTCTTTTTTAAACCAAAATAATAAAAATCTCTCCGGACTATATAATGAAGAGATATGACGACGAAATCATAACAAATGCTATTTCTATTCGATTTTAATCGACGACATTAGGATACAGAGTACACGAAAATATGGAATTATTGCTGCAATGGTTTCCATTGCTATTCCTAATGGTCATTGCTGGAGCTCTCGGCGGGGCTTTAGCAGGTATGTTGGGAGTTGGTGGTGGCATTGTTTATGTGCCTGCCCTAGATCTCTTGTTTTCACTCATTGGTGTTGAATCCGATGTAAGCATGCATGCCGCGGTGGCAACTTCCCTCGCCATTATTGTTCCAACGTCGATTTCCTCCTCCTTGGCGCATCACAAAAGAGATTCTGTGGATCTCGACATAGTCAGGTTGTGGGGCCCGACAATTCTTTTAGGCTCTATAATAGGCGTTGTAGCCGCTAGCCAGCTTAAAGGTTCTATTTTGTCATTAGGCTTTGGGATGATGACATTTTTTGTTGCGATGAACATGCTGTTGCCGAACCAAAAGATTACTTTTTTTAAGCGATATAGTAGCCCGTCCCATGGCATAGCAGTGCCTTTTGGACTTGGCGGTTTCTCAAGCATGCTGGGCATTGGAGGGGGGACGTTCACCGTACCAATCCTTACGATGATGGATAGATCTATTCATCGCGCGGTGGGCACAGCGGCAGCGTTTGGTTTGCTTATAAGTTTACCCGGAGCATTATCTTTCGTTATATCTGGTTGGGGTGACAATCGAATGCCAATAGCTAGTTTGGGTTATGTTAATCTTATCGCATTGGTTATCATGGCACCTGTGACCGTTTTAGCTGCCTCAATGGGTGCCATGGGAGCCCATAGGCTGGAGCAGCGGCAATTAAGGTTATTATTTGGCTTCTGTCTATTCGTGATTTCAATTCGAATGATTTTTAAAACTTTTCTCACTTAGCTAGGCGCATTAGATTTTTTAGCATAAGAATCTCGATTTTTTGGAAGCCTTTCCTCAGACACTAAATGTTTTGCTTACAAGTACTGAATCGAAGTTATAACTGATCACTTAATAGGGACGGATTGCAGTCATTGCGGTCACTGCATTATTTGTCTAATACTCCATAATTTTTATAGCCATTTGGGATCTAAAACATCAAAGGGATTAATGTGTCATTATTTCTGCACCAGTCACAATATTTTTTAAATTTGATTCATGCTGTTGCGAGGGATCGTGTAGACTATTCCAAAGAGTATGATTTACGGTAATGCCGAGGTAATCAAAATGATAAGAATTTTTCTTTTTTGGAGCATCTTTTTAACAGCATTAGGCTGCAACGCCGATGAGGCTTTGACAGAAGAGGCTCAAAAACTGCTTTCAAATATGGAAGCCCATATTAGGGTTGTGTTGCAAAGATCTAGCAATCAGATGCTAGAAATGCAGATGAATCAGAGCCCATCTCTTGCCCCCTATAAGGATGTCATGACGAAGTTTTTGGAAAGACATATAAGCTATGAAAGCTTGAAACCGGAAATGGCTCGGATGTATGCAGAGGCATATACTCTGGCGGAATTAAAAGAATTAAATGCTTTCTACTCATCAAAAGTCGGGAAGAAAACTCTCGATTTACAGTCGAGATTGGTTGCCCGAGGTGAACAAATTGCGGCTGCAAAAGTTAAGAACAATTTAGACGAACTCGGAAGCATGATAAAAGCTGAATCAAAAAGATTGCAAAAATTGTCTCAGTAGGATTTTTCGCAGTAGCTAGGGAGTGGCGAAACTATTTTTGGCAAACTGCGCCATTTCGAGAATGACATTAATGCAGTGTAACCCCATGTCGATAGCCCATTATCAAAAGCCTTGGGGGGGATGCCTACCTCGTGATACAGGTCCATGAATTGGAGACAATGTTTTGTATCGTAATGTATCAGGCGATAGACATCGTTAAAAAATTAGAGGGACAACTGACTAGAAATTGATACTCAACTGAAGCAACTATCGGAGCAAGATATGCGAAAATTTGATAAGTTTTACATTGATGGCAAATGGGTAGACCCTGTTGCTCGAAATGATTTTAACGTCTTCAATCCGGCCACAGAGGACGTATGCGCTACGATATCTCTTGGATCATCGAATGATGTAGACATTGCGGTTTCGGCGGCAAAAAGTGCTTTTCGTCGTTTTAGTCGAACGGATAGGAGCGAACGAATTGAACTGCTTGAATCGTGCGTGGCAGCATATAAGAAAAATTATACAATCATGGCTGAATGCATTCGCGAAGAGATGGGAGCGCCGCAGTCTCTTGCTAGCGGAACGCAAGCTTATCTGGGCCAAGTTCATCTGGAAGAGGCAATTAAGACTCTGAAGGAATTCAGTTTCGAAGAGGAGTGCGGTACAACAAGAATCTTCAAAGAGCCGATTGGCGTGTGTGGGATGATTACCCCCTGGAATTGGCCAGCAAATCAGATTGCCTGTAAGGTGGCTCCAGCGTTGGCGGTTGGTTGCACTATGATTTTAAAGCCCAGTGAAGTGGCTCCTCTTTCCGGGTATATATTTGCTGAGATAATGCATGAGGCGGGCGTTCCAGCCGGGGTATTCAACTTGGTTAATGGAGATGGAGAAGGTGTCGGTACTGCGCTATCGAAACACCCAGATGTAGAACTTATATCATTTACTGGGTCGACGCGAGCAGGATCGCTTGTCTCTCAGAATGCTGCCCCCACGGTAAAGCGAGTCACGTTAGAGCTCGGAGGAAAGTCGCCAAACATCATTTTAGATGATGCTAATCTTGAAGACGCAGTAACCCGCGGCATTAATCAAATGTATCTTAACACTGGCCAGTCATGCAATGCGCCTTCGAGGATGCTGGTGCCTGTGAATAAATTGTCTGAAGCAGAGGAAATAGCAAAAAAGGTAACTCAGACAGTGAAAGTCGGTGACCCCCAGGATGAAAGTACGACAATGGGACCTGCAGTATCTGAAGTCCAGTTCAATAAAATTCAAGGACTCATTGCAAAAGGCATACAGGAAGGAGCTAAATTGGTTGTCGGTGGAACCGGCCGTCCAGAAGGGCTCAATACCGGCTACTTTGTTCGTCCAACTGTCTTCTCTGAAGCCAATAACGAGATGACTATAGCTCGTGAAGAAATATTCGGCCCAGTGCTAACCATTATTCCATATGAAACTGAAGACGAGGCAATAGATATCGCAAATGATACTGCCTATGGTCTAGCGGGCTATGTGCAAAGTGGAGATATGAGCCACGCTCGTGAAGTTGCTTCAAAGATTCGTGCCGGCAATGTTGATATTAACGGAGCATTCTGCGGGTTTAGTGCCCCATTTGGCGGATACAAACAGTCTGGAAACGGCAGAGAGTGGGGCGGCCATGGTTTTGAGGAATATCTAGAAGTCAAAGCAGTCGGAGGGTATCATGGATAAAAAGATGGATGCGAAACGAAAACTAGCTATTGTAGACACGTGAGTTCTAAACCATGCCTTTGTTTGGCCGTTGCTTTGAATCGCAGTTGCCGAAAAACAGCTGACTTGAGCTCGGTTCGCTAATCTTTTTTATCAAGCGTTCTGGCTGCAACCGAATTAGCAACGCCCCTAAAATAGTGCGTTAGCGCGTGCAACTGATCGTCCGAAATATCTGGGAAAGCTGGCATTCCTCTGTAGGTTCGACCACCGTCCCTCACGACAGCGGTGAGGGCGGGATTCATAGTCGATAGGGTGAGTGGCGATGCCGGCAGATAGGGCGCAACCCCGCCAGGCGCGTCGAAACCATGACATTGCCAACAGCCTTTTTGTTGATATATTTCCGCGCCTGCGTCCGCAAGACCTTTCTTAACCACAAAATCCTGTTCTACAAGAGGTTTGGGGAAATATGGGAGCGGTTGTTTTGGAACAGACTCTTTTCCCGATAAAGAAAAAGTGATCAGTCTCCGAGTATGAACTCCATAGGACCAACCAAGAGAAGAATTGGTGCTGGCCCCATTAGCCCATCCACCACCAAATCCGACTAAAAGTGAAATATACTGATTGCCGTCAATACTGTAAGTTATTGGAGGAGCAGAGATGCCAAGCCCAGCGTCATACTTCCAAACAATCTGTCCATTCGAAGCATCATAGCCATAAAAGAAACCATCAGGGGCACCCTGAAATACAATGCCTCCCGCTGTAACCATTGTTCCTGCCGCGTAAGCAAGCTTCTGTGGGACTTCCCAAACCGCTTTTTGCGTAACTGGATCCCATGCTTGAAGCGAGCCATCATAATCTCGCACTGGCGGTGTAAAAGCGAAGTTTACGCCAAAGCCCCAGTCAAATGGTTTTAACGCCCAATCGTCGGGTATCTCGCTGTCATCCATGCCGATACCAGCATGCAAAGTAGGAAGATACACTAGTTTGGTAATGGGACTGTAGGACATGGCATGCCATGTATGCGCCCCGCTCGGACCTGGCAAAATATAGGAACTACTTTTATGATAACGCGCGCCCTCAACTTCGACGGGACGACCGGTTTCAAGGTCGACATGACTGGCCCAATTGACGTCTGCATATTTTTCGGCTGATATTAGCTGACCGGTTTCTCGATTTATGACATAGAAAAACCCATTCTTAGGTGCATGCATTAGCGCTTTGACGGTTTCGCCTTCAATCTCAAGGTCAGCGAGAATAATGTCCATCGTTGAGTTATAGTCCCATTCTTCCCCAGGCGTTGTTTGGTAATGCCATAAGTACTCTCCTGTATCAGGGTCAAGCGCAACAATTGAGCAAAGAAACAGATTGTCTCCGCCGCCCGGGCTTCTTATTCTCTGGTTCCAGGGCGATCCATTCCCCGTTCCTATCAAGAGAATGTCTAGCTCGTCATCGTAGGTATATCCATGCCAGGCATGACCACCGCCTCCGTGTTTCCACCATTCTCCTTTCCATGTCTTAGCAGCCATCTCCATTGCAGGATTTTCAAAACCATCCTCGGGGTTGCCCGGTACTATATAAAACCTCCATGCCAGATCTCCAGTCTCCGTATCATAAGCGGAAACATAGCCACGTGTCGGTCCAGTTTCAGTTCCTCCATTACCCAACAACACCTTCCCCTTGAAAGCTTTGGGATGTCCCGTAATCCAGCGTGGTTCGTTTTGATCGTAAGTTCGGGTGGACCATACCTGTTTGCCTGTTTTAATGTTGAGCGCTATTAGGCGCCCATCCCATGTAGATAAAAATAATTTGTCGCCATAAATCGATAGTCCGCGGTTATGTACGTAGCCGACTTGCTTTCTCCCGGCGATCGCTTGGCCGACCTCTGGATCATATATCCATAATATTTTTCCGCTTCTAGCATCAACTGCTCGAATGATATTCATTGTCCCAACGAAATATAGTATACCCTCTGAAACAAGGGGCGTGGCCACCAGACCGACATCGTTTGGGAGATTTAAATACCATTCGACCCCAAGTTGAGACACGTTTTTGAGATTGATCTGATCCAGCGGGCTGTAACGTTGTTCGTTATGAGTTCGGCCATAGGCGAGCCAATCGGATGTATTGGTACTATCCGAAATCTCTTTATCAGTGATAATCGGCAGAGCTTTTAACAAAGGTAAAAATGCCCCAAATAAAATTATAACGAATGCCTTTGCACAGGCTCCTTGAACGTTTTGGCCAATCATTATGATTAAAATTCCTTTGCTTTATTTTTGAGTAAGTGCGGTTAAGTAAATTAATCTGGTCATTCTCTGTCAACGCCCTATAAATTTCGGATCGAGGTGTTTTTCTGGCCAGAGGAAGTGAATGCTTGAGCGTTTGATTTTCCATTCATCGCCTCTTTTAACGTAATCCTCATCATACACGGCGAACCACAAGAAGGGATTCTCATCAGGCTCTTTGTCAGTGACGATGTCTAGAAGATAAATTTGGCCTTGGGCGCTGCTCGGCCCGGTAATCTTAACCTGATGGCCAGTATTCGCATGCATTGACCAGAAAGCGTCGTCCAAAGTGTCTTCAAATACGGTATTAAAATTCTCTACAATTTGATTTCTTCCTTTCCAAACGCCATAAGGCCCAAATTCGCATAATGCTTCTTCATCAAATAGGTCATAGAAAGCGGGGAGCTGACGACTATCCATTAGGTAGGAATATTGCATCCGCAAAGTCTTAATTTTCTCTATCTCCAATAGGTTTCTGACTTCAGCTAGTTCTTGTTGGGTCAACTGTTCAAAATCAGTCATGTTTTCTTTCTCCCGATGTCATTATTGACTTTTTAAAATCTAACGAATTGGCGCTTAGAATTTTCGTCCTCTGGATGACGCAGTTCTCAAGCGCAATGCGTTAAGCTTGATGAATCCTTCAGCATCAGATTGATTGTATGCGCCTTCATCTTCCTCAAAGGTAGCAATGTTTTCGTCGAACAGGCTATCACTCTCGGACTTTCTTCCAACCACGCTGACACAACCTTTGTATAACTTTAGTCTGACTTCACCATTAACTACTTTTTGAGTTTCATCTATCGCCGTTTGCAAGATTTGTCGCTCCGGCGCCCACCAGTAGCCATTGTATATAAGCTTTGCATAGCGCGGCATCAGTTCATCTTTTAAATGTGCTACTTCTCTATCAAGGGTAAGTGATTCAATTGCTCTATGAGCCTTTATCATAAGGGTCCCAGCGGGTGTTTCATAACAACCTCTCGATTTCATTCCGACATACCTGTTCTCGACGATATCTGTGCGACCGATACCATTTTGACCGGCAACGACATTTAGTTTCTCGATTACGTTTGCCGGTGACAAGGGCATTGCATCCACTGCCGTTATGTCGCCTGATGTATAAGTTAATGTCACGTAAGTAGGCTTATCTGGTGCGGTTTCGGGTGATACTGTCCAGCGCCACATTGCTTCCTCTGGTTCTTCCCATGGGTCTTCGAGGTTTCCTCCCTCGTAGGATATATGCAACAAGTTTGCATCCATCGAGTATGGAGACTTATTGCCTCTCTGCATTTCCACTGGAATGTTATTGGACTTGCAATAGTCCATCAGCTTAACGCGCGAATTGAGGTCCCATTCGCGCCACGGAGCAATGATCTTGATGTCAGGTTTTAGAGCATATGCCCCGAGTTCGAAGCGCACTTGATCATTACCTTTGCCTGTAGCTCCATGCGAGATAGCGTCCGCATCAGTTTCTTCGGCAATCTCGATCAAGCGCTTAGTGATTAATGGTCGAGCGATAGAGGTCCCTAACAGATATTCACCTTCATAGATCGTATTTGCTCGAAACATCGGGAAGACAAAATCCTGCGCATAGTCCTCTCGGAGATCTTCGATAAAAATTTCTCGGACTCCTAAAGCTTCAGCCTTTGCGCGGGCAGGCTCGACTTCTTCGCCCTGACCAATATCAGCAGTGAAAGTTACCACTTCGCAATCATAATTTTCTTGAAGCCACCTAACAATAACAGATGTATCCAAGCCTCCTGAGTAAGCTAAAACAACTTTTTTGACCGGCGACACGTGCATCAGATCCTTTTGACATGGTTCAACCATGATCTTACCCTAATAGCAGCAGGGATTCACGGTTGTAAATTTTTCGTTAAAAAGTAGGCATAGTATGCAGAAACCATGAATCCACTCTGACCGATAACTAACTGAGGTCTGGATCGACTGGGTTAAAGGCGTAAGACGCGATTACCCATCTGGCTTGAATTGACGAAGGAAGCATCTTACGAAGAAACTGCCCCACTTGTTGAAATGAAATAGGGGAGTTGAGCGGCGGTCCATCTACACTTTCGTTACCATGGTTTACTTGTATTGATGTGAAGCCGCAATGAGGGCATACGGCATTAGGTGGGAGGGATGGGCTTCTGAAACCGAAAACTATTCGTTTTAACATGGAGAGGCCCCAATAGATTCGCACCTTCCCGCAAACTCTTATGTCTTGAAGCAGGGGCTTGCGGTTTAAATCATCAAACAGGCTTCGCATTGTGTCATGATCAAAACGCCGAAGGTGATAACTTCTATTGAAGGCACAAAAGCATTTGGGACAAGATATGAGTTCTGAGCGCTGGTTTTCCATAAAAGGCACGCTTATCAATACTTGCTTTTTGGCAACTCGTGTAATCTCGCGAATGGCGCTTTCATAAATAGCAATTGGCAGATGCTCCAGCACTTCAAAAGCGCATACCAGATCAAACTCATTGTCCTCAAACGGAAGATTATCTGCTGAAGCTTCATATTTTTCTGATTTTACAAAGCTCAAAGCTGATCTGCTTCGGTCTACGCCGCATACCCGATCAATCGCATCTGCCTCAAGCAGGCTATTCACGAAATGACCGTTCCCGCAGCCTACATCTAGAACAGAAGTTGCTTCTCTTGCTATCAAGTTTTTTATTGCGGTCAATCGCTCAATTTCGTCTGATGATTGCTCAAACCCAGATGACCAAATGTGATCGTTTTCATAGTATTTTTCATCAGACATCGTGCCGCTCCTATCTAGCTGGTGCCAATCCACTTGAGGCTTTAGACTAGGCATTATAACCGCCTTGATCAAAGATAAGTTTGAATTTTTCCGACAATCATCTTGAAACACAATCAGCGAATAGATCTGATGGCTGTGCAGATAGCATCAATTTTTTGTAATATCGTTGGTATACAGCCCTAATCTGATCGGAAGTATAATCGGTTGTTTGACATCATGAAGTTTATGGACAGTTAATATCAGAAAGAGTCCAAAGTGATAGTAAGTTGGAGATGAAAAACGGGAAGATGCACAAGCCATGAAAACCTCTGAAAATACATGGGCCCTCTTGCATTCTCAAAGTCGAGAGGATTATTTGAGAGATCAATTGGCGGACGATCCAAGCGCTTTTTTCGCAACGATGGCCGCGAGAGAGTTGCATTGGTTTGATGAAAATAGGTCTATGTGGTTGAACCAGAGAGATAATGGCGAGTGGTCGGGTTTTAATGACTCTACTGGCGACTATACATCTCTCGTGACCCAATCTTATGTTCCCTGGACAAACACGCTAGATGATTCCCAATCTCCCTGTTTCCGATGGTATGTCGGTGGAATGACCAATGCTTGTTTCAATGAAATCGATCGTCATTTGCTGGCAGGTCGAGGGCAGAATACTGCCTTTATCTTTGAAGGTGACCGGTGGGATCCATCAAAGAATGAGGGCCGCGGAGGACCTGTTGTCGAGCACAAAATAACGTATCGAAAACTGCTTTTTGAAACAGTATTGCGAGCAGATACCCTGCGATCTTTGGGCTTAAAAATGGGAGATCGGGTCGTTTTCAATATGCCTAATATTCTTGAAAATGTTTACTATACGCTAGCTGCCAAAAGACTGGGAATAATTTATACACCAGTGTTTGGTGGGTTTTCCGCGAAAACGTTGTCCGATAGAATTCATGATGCTGGAGCCAAAGTTATTATTACGACGGACAGCGGCTATAGAAATGCCGAGATCATTCCATTTAAAAATGCTTACACAGATCCGGCACTAGATGACTATATTCCTTTGCAAGCAGCGTTGTCTGCCCTTAGAGAGATAATTTCCGAATTTGATATATCTGACGCTGGAGAGAGTCTTTTTTTGAAAGTTTCCACCAGTTTAGAAGGTGAAATAACCATTGAGCGCTCAGACTTGACAATGGCTTTGGGAGCAGCGCTATCTGAGGAAAGTCTCCTAGATGCAGAGGTGACGGCTCGCCTTCGAACGAATGTGGCAAAGCGATTAGCAAAAATTTCGCATTCAATAAAAAAAGTTATCGTAGTTAGGCACACAGGTCAAAAGACTGCAGATTATGCCAGAGATGTTCCTTCCCATCAGTTGGTAGATGAATCGCGCAACAGAATGCGTAAATTTCTTAATATCAAGACAATTGATGCCTTGAACTCCTTGAATGAAAAGGATTTTTGGGTTGCCATGAATAGTTTTTGTCGCGCTAAGCCAGTCGAGGCAAATTGGCCTTTATTTTTTATTTATACATCCGGATCAACAGGAAAGCCGAAAGGATTGGTTCACTCTCACGGCGGATGGTTAGCAGGAATAACTCATACAATGCGGGTGATATTCAATGCAACGAAAAGCGATCGCTGCTATGTCATCGCTGATCCTGGTTGGATAACTGGTCAGAGTTATCTCATTGCTGCTCCTCTCTCTTTTGGGCTCACCAGCATTATTGCCGAAGGTTCCCCGCTGTATCCTCATGCGGGTCGCTTTGCTTCTATAATCGAGCGTCACAAGGTAACGATCTTTAAAGCAGGGGCAACCTTCCTAAAGGCTGTAATGACCGATCCAGCAAGTCAAGGTGATGTTGAAATGTATGACACATCAACCCTCAGGGTCAGTACTTTCTGTGCCGAGCCAGTTTCTCCAGCTGTCCAAAAGTATGGGATGGAAAGCATCTGTCAAAACTACATAAACTCATATTGGGCGACCGAGCATGGAGGTATGGTTTTTTCGTGTCCTTGGGGCGGGTATAAAACCCTAGTGGCTGATGCGAAGACATGGCCTTTGCCTTGGATTCAGGCCGAGGTTCGTGTAGCAACAGCATCTGATGAGTCAGGACAGGCCATAGAATGGCGCTTGGCAGAGCAAGGTGAAAAAGGAGAACTAGTGATTACCAATCCATATCCGTATCTGGCTCGAACGATCTGGGGCAATATTGATCAGTTGTTTGAGGTTAATTGGTGTGGTGATCGAGGTCGCTTTACAGAAGAGTATTTTACGCGATGGGTAGGGCGGTATAGCTATACACAGGGCGATTATGCGAGGATAGGGGCGGATGGTGGTTTCACGCTACATGGACGATCCGATGATGTTATCAATGTCTCAGGTCACCGGATTGGCACCGAGGAGATCGAGGGGGCAATACTAAAAGATAAAACCATACATCGGGATTCCCCTGTGGGCAATGTGGTGGTAGTGGGAGCCCCTCATCAAGAGAAAGGAGAGATCCCGGTTGCTTTTGTTCTGGGTGTTAATGGGAGGAAACTAAACGATGATGATATTGGTCGTTTGAAAAGTTTGGTGCGCAGTGAAAAAGGTGTAACTGCTGTTCCATCCGACTTCTTAACTGTCTCAGCTTTTCCGGAAACTCGATCAGGAAAATATATGCGTCGGGCATTGAGAAGTATTTTAATCGATGAGGATTTAGGTGACCTCTCAACCCTTCGAAATCCTCATGTTATCGGTGAAATTCAGGAGACAATTAATATCTGGAAGGCACTAAGAGATGTGACCGAGTCGGCGCATATCGCTAAGTCTTGGCGATATATTCGCTTTGAAACTCATTTAATCCCTCCTGGTTTTGGTGTTGGGCTTATTTATATTGAGAACGCACCGGTAAACGCCCTCTCTGAGCGCACTTTAGACGAATTCAATAGTGCGTTGCAGCAAATAGCCCTTCGAGATGATCTAAAAGCTTTAGTTGTGACAGGGACAGGTAAAACTTTTGCGGGCGGTGCTGACATAAAAGAACTTCTCGAAATAGGTAAGAACGGAAATATTGATTCTGCCCGAGCCCTGCCTAATTCCGCGCATGCCGCCTTTACTGCCCTTGAAAACCTCGGTATGCCTGTAATTGCCGCAGTTAATGGTCACGCTTTGGGGGGAGGGAGCGAATTAGTCCTGGCCTGTAATTATGTGATAGCGCTTAAAAGTTCAAAATTCGGACAGCCTGAAATCAATCTTAATTTATTGCCGGGCTATGGCGGTACCCAGCGACTTATCAGAAAATTATTCGAGAGACAAGGATCAGAAGGAATAACTTATGCGCTTCGAATGATGATTGGTGGTCGTTCCATTACAGCAGACGAAGCTATGGCAGTTGGTCTTGTGCAGGAGATTGTCGATTTGACAAAGGAGGGGATAATAGAGGCTGCTATTCGGGTTTTGAGAGCCCACTTTGGTGGGAGTTCGATATTGGAACCGCAGTTGCTCAGGCATTCAGAATATCTTTCGACTTTGGAGCGAAGCATAAATTACGACCAGTCTTTGCTTGCAGATGAAAGACTTGCATCCACAATTGCTCAGGCAAGAGCGAGCGGTCGTTCAGAGACTGTCGATTTGATCCTTGAATCCGTGGCATATGGGTCCAAGCATGGCATAACGCTAGGTTTGGTCAGAGAGGCCGATCTCTTTGCCAAAGCAATGATTTCAGAAGAACTAGGTGTTGCGGGTATTGAAAGTTTTCTCGAAAAGCGCAGCGCCCCCCTGCCACTTAAACCTCCAACAATTTCGCCTTTCGCTGACGAAGCCATGCGCCGAGAACTTGAAAAAACTGGGCGCTTATTGCCTCTCGGCTCCAGCTTTTATCCCGGCGTGACAACAATCCCTGAGTATCAGTTTGGTTTGGGCATTACCCGATCAGAACTTGATGGCAAACCGATTCATGGAGACCCAGCTGATGTGGAAAAACTTCTAATTATGGAAACTCCTCGACCGGGTCCCAATGAAGCTCTAGTTTACGTTTTAGCCTCTGAAATGAATTTCAACGACATCTGGGCAATAACCGGAATCCCAGTATCGCCGTTTGACTCCAGAGATACTGATATCCAAGTTACGGGTTCTGGTGGTGTTGCATTGGTAGTTCAATTGGGATCAGAGCTTGTCGAGGAGGGGCGCATCAGTATCGGAGATTTGGTCACTATTTATTCTGGACAAAGCGACATTCTATCGCCGATTTATGGAGCAGATCCAATGGCAGCAGATTTTCGCATTCAAGGTTATGAGCGCAACGATGGGAGTCATGCCCAATTCTTAACAGTGCAAGGTCCACAACTTCACAAAAAACTGTCAGGACTGACAATAGAACAAGCCGGTTGTTATGGATTGAAATTAGGTACGGTGCATAGAGCGTTATATACCACCCTCGACATCAGGGCAGGAAAATGCCTTTTTGTCGAGGGCGCGGCAACGGGGACCGGTCTGGACTGCATGAGGACAGCAATTGCCAGCGGCCTATCCGTTGTTGGAATGGTGTCAAGCCATGCACGTTCGATCCGCGTGGATTCCGAAGGTGGGCGTTCAATCAACAGAAAAGACCCCAGATGGTCGCACATCTTTACACCTGTTCCCATCGACCCCAATCTCTGGAGCGAATGGGAAGAGGCTGGTGTTGAATTTGTTAACGAGACCCATAGGCTTGCGGATGGCCAGATAAATTATGTGCTTTCGCATGCTGGCGAAAGCGTTTTTTCAAGGTCATTCCAGCTTTTAGGTCAACACGGTATCTTAACCTTCTTTGGTGCGACTTCAGGCTACCATTTTAGCTTTTTGGGAAAAGGTGGGTCGTGCACGCCTAAAAATATGTTCGACAAAGCTGGACTGAGAGCGGGTGAAAACCTACTTGTAGTTTATGGTCCAGGTGCTGACGACGGAGTTATAGACGCTCTAGCTATTGAAGCGATAGAAATCGGATGCAAACTCGGATGTATAGTTGCAGTGTTGTGTGACACAAGTTCTCAGAGGGATTTTGTAGTATCGATGGGCTTTGGTGTTCGTATGCAGGGTGTCGTAAGCATCGAAGAACTTGAGCGTCGGTTGGGCGATGACTTTGATCCGCCAAGACCTCTTGCTATTTTGCCTGATCCATTCAAAGATCAACCGTCTTTTAAAGCAGAAATCCGAAGATTCTCTGACCGAACGGTAAAACCGATAGGCTCCGCCATTCGTGCAATCTTGAGTAGTGCGCATGACAGTGTTGGGCAGCCAGATGTTGTGTTCGAGCGGAGTCATCGGGACACCCTTGCCTTGTCCTGCGCCCTCGTGAAACCAAATATCGGAAAAGTGGTTTATTCAGAAGATCTCGCTCACAAGCGTTTTAGCTTTTATGCGCCGCAGGTTTGGACGAGGCAACGATGCATTTTAATGCCAACCGCCGAAATTCGCGGAACACACTTAAATACTGCGCAGGAATTTGTAGAAATGCAAAAGAAGGTTGCAACAGGGCAAATTCAAATTCTTCCCCCGAAAACAATTAGCATGGAAGATGCTCCTGAGGCACACCAACTCATGTGGGAAAACAGGCATGAAGGCACAAACTATGTGGTTGGGCATGCAATTCCTTGTGAAGGACTCAAATCACGTCAGGATCTTTTGAGTGCTTGGGCCGCGCGTGATGCAAAAGAAATTGGAATCACCGACAAGATCATGGATACGGGATCTGGTAACATACTTAAAT
>MDTD01142781.1_pt1 | contig 18572 bp, 14 predicted proteins | sample 811221 | NCBI WGS metagenome assembly MDTD01 (sample SAMN05326646, study PRJNA326480) | marine metagenome | isolation source: seawater | place: Pacific Ocean: South West | collected 2011 | reverse complement strand
CTCGCACCAGACACCTTCTCAAACTCACCATACAGCAGCACATGAAGCGCCGTCGTATCGAAGCTATGAGGTTGATGAGGTGTTTGCGAAAATTGCCGCTATAGAAGCTGAAACCCCATTTAATGCTTCGGTTTCGCTTGCTACTGCCTCTGCTTCGATGGGTGCAGCAGTTGTTGATACAGTACGTGTTGAGGTGAAGCGAACTACAAGCTGGCTTCGCTATGTAGTTACCGGTGTAGTAGCAATGATAGTACTTGCGCTTACAGGGTATGTAAGTATTGACACCTGGATAACAAATAGCGAAGTAAAACAGGTTGTTTCCGAGCGTCAAGCGACTGCGAGCGCGGTAGTACTTGGTGAAGGCGAGGACGAAAGCGAAGTTACGGATACTGCGATTGACAGGTACACAGTAGCAGGTGATCTTCCCCGTGTGCTTACGATTGATTCGTTAGGCGTACGAGCCCGCGTGCTGCCTATGAGCGTTAATGCGGATGGTGCAATGCAGGCACCGGTGAATATATTTGACAGTGGATGGTATGGAGCCAGTGCGAAGCCAGGTACACCCGGCGCTACTGTTATTGATGCCCATGCTAGCGGAGCTACCCGCGAAGGACTGTTCGCCTATCTTGATACCCTTACTATTGGCGACGAGCTTTCGCTTGAACGTGGTGATGGACAAACATTTACCTATCGAGTAACACACACCGAAACTATTCCGCTAAACGAGGTTGATATGACGAAACTTCTAACGCCGTACGGTACCGCGACAGAAGGGGTAAACCTTATTACCTGCACTGGCTCGTGGCTACCTGATCAAAAGACCTACGACCACCGCGTGATGGTATATACGGAACGAGTGTAATACCATGCCTAGTGAACGCTCTACAAAACGTCAGAAAGAGCTACTTGAATATGTAGACAGGTTTATCGCCGAACACGGCTACGGCCCAAGCTATCGTGAGATTATGAACGCTATTGGGTATAAATCAGTCTCAACCGTGGCGATTCATATTGACGGGCTGATCGCAAAAGGCTACTTACGTAAGCGCGACAACTCTGCCCGCTCACTTGAGGTGGTAACCACCACTATGACCGCCGCCGGCCCTGCAGCCCGAAAAGTCGACCCTGCAAAAGAGAAATGGTTAGTGGACGAAATAAAGCGTCGGTTTGGCATGTATCGCGAGACACCCTCGCCCCAACTTATGGACGAGTTATACGTGCTGGTAGGTGCCCTAAAGGTGCTTGGCTTTGACGGTGCATATGAGTCCACCCGCGCAGAGCTTGCCCAATTGATGCGCCGCTAGGTGTTTTATTCTTTGGGCATATGTAGCGTGCGCTTTACCCTTGACTACCCCTGATGAAAACGCTATAATAACCCAAGCTCCGTAGTAACAAACTCGGATATTCGCCCCACACCAAGGGCCTACTATTCCGGCGTAGCTCAGTGGTAGAGCAAGAAGCTGTTAACTTCGAGGTCGCTGGTTCGAGTCCAGCCGCCGGAGCCAAGCTCAGCAGGTAAATACCCAGACCGGGTTCGCTGACCGAAAGGCAGATTTACCCTTTGAGCCTGACAAGAAGAAATAGAGGGGTAACGACCCTCAAAATGTTGGAACCGCTACATTGTGGCGGTTCTTTCATTTACCTCTGTTGTTTGGTTCTAACTGTGACCAATCCTGCTACCGGGGTTGTGATGCTAGAAAGCTGACCGAGTTCCCTGACCGACATATTTATCGTATCTTGTACCGAACGTCTTCTACTATCTGATTTGTAGTATCCAAATAGCATAGACCGTTAACTTCTAAGCGATGACGATTGTAATTGCCATTGTTGTGATATAGTTTCTCTCCGAGAATTGACCATACTATAGTTAACCCCCTTTTATCCAGAGCTCTTATAAATGCATCCCTGCTTACTAACAGGGCATTCTGGGCTGACAAGTCTGGAATAGAAGGGTCAAACATAATTATTTTCTTATTTTTTGATTCATACCGACCAACGGTATCTGTAGATGTAACTTTCAATAGTTTCCTTAAGCTCATACTTGGGCTGTAGACTCTAACTCCATGCTCGAAAGTTTTGTCCCTATCAAAGCTACCACTGTACTCAATGATAGGCTGCATAACATCGAAGGATCGCCCGTCATCCTTAATCCATCCATTCTTTGGCTCGTAAATATCGAAAGTATCTTTATAGGCTGAGCTATCGGGGAATTCTGACAAAAAAATACTACCACTACTGTCGGTTGGCTGCGGGAGGGTATTATTGTAAAATCTTTTGTCTTTGCACCAGTCTATTATCGACTTTAGATCTTTCTTGTGTACTATGTATCCTTGTGCTCTTAGCCACAATTCAAAATAACGCCGATCATCAGCATCCTCTGGAACTTCTTTTTCACTGCTCCAAGTTGCCCAACTTAAAAGGTTAAGGAACTTTTCGTTATTGTATTCTGTTTCGATAATACTTTTCGGGGAGGGTATATCTTTCTTCGAAAACGCCCAATTGTCGACACTCCAGCTGTTGTACGTAGGCTTCCACCACGTATCGGATTTATCAGACTCTACTGTAGTCCATAACGGATCTATGGTTGGGTCAATGTCTCTGGCGTAAGTTTGGTATGCACCTCGAAAGGTTGCTGGCTTTTCATCCGCCCAACTGTCGCCGCTGAAATAATAATTCGATCCAAGAAGTGCTAAGAATTCATGTAGACCAATCCATTGATATTTTTTGCCTATGCGTTCGACTCCGCCCGTCTGAGTTCGGTCATAACTACCATGGGATCTATCGAAACTATTGTGCAGATCTGGATCCCAACCTAATTTGACTACACGATTAAAGATCCATCTCCTCGCAATATTTAAGTCAAAATCCTCGTACTGTTTATTGTAATTACTGTCGCCAGTTATATACGACTTATATTTTTTATACCCCAATAGCTTTATGGGAGATAGTGATTTTTTAAACCTTTCTAGCGACTCGTTAACCTCATCTTGGGTTAATGCTGGCTCGGTATCTTTTTGTGTACTACTACTATCCATGCCTATAACCGAAAAGAGAGTCCGCATATTACTGAATTTTTTAGATTCATACTCATCCAATAAAGACTTTTGTTTTTTGTTTAGGGATCCGATAAATTTATCGACTTTAGCTCTTGTTGATTCTGTTAGTTTTGCGCTAAGCGGAGTATTCGTAAATCCTCTCAGAGAACCACCTAACGTATAGTTTCCAAAGTCGGCTATAAAAGCACCGCCTTCGCCATGCATAAGAGATCCCCAAATTGAAGAATATGTATAGTCATCTTCTCCATGGTATTTTTTCTTGAGTGTAGCTGTAGTTAATATGCGACTAGGGAATTTGTAGTAAGAAAATGGAGGAGTTACATTACTTGCTTTAATGTGAAGACCACTGCTGCCGTATCTCTTGATGTATAGCTCAATAACGCCCCGGGCATAGTCATCCATTAACGCATCAGGACGACGCTCAATGTTCAAGAAGTGGTTTTTATACAGCCACGTAGCTATTTCTCTAAATCGTCTCTTGTTTTGTGGGTTAAGCGATACTGCTCCGTAGGCTACTGCGTATAATCGCTGCGCAATATATGGATCGTCAATTTCGCTAAATGTCTTCAGTAGATCTAACAGGGAGTCTAGGTGATACCTAAATAGCGACACTAGCGCCCTAGTCGACCTATCACGTAAGCTATTGTGTGTTGATGTTAAAGTCCATGACATCGCTATACCAGCCAATAGTACGGATTTTTTATCTTTTATACCTTTAGGAAGTTCACTAATACTCCAAGACTGAAGTCTAGAGATGGCATTACCAGATTCGTAAGATGTATTGAGCAAATATGATTGAATCCACGAGTCCCTTTTAGGCATGGGGTGTCTGCTGAATATCTTATGCATCCTAAATGCGTTTAGTGGATGATTTGGTACGGCACAAACATCATATAAGCAGTCTATAACTCTATCAAAGTCGTAGCTGCTCAATAAGTATTTATTAATGTAGTCTTTAACTTGTGACTCGTCTATATACTTTAATTCGTTTGTTTTCTTATTGAATCCATCGACTTCTACATCACGCCACTTTACGCCACCCAGAAATGCTTCTTTAATTGAACTATCAGATCTGTATTCTTCGGGAATAATCCACACGAATTCCGTTTTGTCACATCGTTCGGGTATTTGAATCGATAACGCTTCAAGTAGACCAGTATTATAGATATTGGCATCCAAAAAAGTACCATCAGCAAAAAAATTCTTAGCACTTTCTTTTGAATTGATGCTGTTCTCGGTTAATAAGGATCTCACTATCAGGTGATCGCTAAAACGATTGTAGGTAAACGTGTAGCTGTAACTACTGCGCTTACCAGTTTTTGTATATCGAGGGTATTTCAACAGAAGTCCGTGATGTTCCATGAGCGATACCAACTTAGTGGCATACGGCGCTAACTGTGCATCATTTCTTATTATCTTCAGCAATTGTGGCTGCAGGATTCTTGATTCTTGATTATCACCCATCCACTTACCAATTGTTTTTATAACGTTATTCCATAAATAATCTTTTACAAGTTTTAAACCAAGCTCTTCCAGTACCTTCTTAGACTGAGTTTCTACATAGTGCTCAAATACGTGAGTTGCCCCCTTCCCCTTAAATGTCTTGTTTGTTTTTCCTGCATAAGCCTCACAGAAAATCATTAGGAATAGGGGATTTCTGAATTCAGGATCGATTATGGGAATTTCGGGCATCTTCATCTTATAGTGTTTGAAGAAGGTCGAGACCGCATCCCATTCCATTTCGGCAAAACCAAAATGCTCCACCGAGCTGTATTTTTTAGAATTTGGAATTAGTTTTTCGTATCCATTTCTAACACTAACAACCAAAGAGATGCCTTTGATATTAAACAAACTCGAGAGGTGTGACCAATTTATCTGATCTGCTTCATTTATAGCATCAACAATGATACAGACTCTATGTGTGGAGCTTGCAGATAGCTTTTCAAGGTCTTTTATGAAGTCGCTATTCTTGGCATAACCCATTAAAGTAGCCATGCGAGCAATGGGATCTTTACTCTTGGTGTCTATGAGTTCATGGGCGAGAAATATCAAAACTGGTTTATTGTCTTTAATGCGATCACTCGCATAATCACAAAGTAGGTGCGTTTTACCTATGCCAGCCTCGCCCTTTAATATCATGCGTGGGGTAGTGAAGATATTAGTTTTAACCCCATCGTTTATAAAATCATTGAGACTATCTAACGCTTGATACAGTGACCATGTATTTCCTGTGTCTATGCTTGTCTGTGCGTATTCACCCTTAACTTTCCGCTCTTCATCTTGCAATCCTTTGAGGAACCAATAAAACTCATTCGATAGTTTGGTGACATTGCTTAAGCGATTGCCTAGTGGTGACCATGATATATTTTGATTCTTGCTTTTAGTTTTGATACTCAGAAGGCGGTCAACAACTATCTTGGCATCTTTTTTTAGAATTTTGATCTCGTTTTCTTTGTCTAGGTGGGTAGTTGTGAAGTAGGACAGTTCTTTCTTAACCTTGTAAGTTAATCGCAGTAACTCTGCTACGTATTGAGAATCACGGTTCAGCGCATATAGGTTGCTTTTTATGCTTTTAACCTCAAGGTTAATCACGCTGTTATAGCGTTTGCCAGCATTCTTAATTGCCTGCTTAAGCCTATCTTCTTGTGCTTTTGTATCTAAGGACATAATCGAATAAAACAACCTCTAAAATAACTATACCTCTATTGCAAAGTGTCGGAAAGCGTTACCTGATTGCTACTGTATAGATATGCAACTATTATTAATCGATAACTTTACTTGAATTCCCTTTGCCCACGCCGTCCTTTCTGTATCTGTGCCTTTGCTAAGTATGTACCTTGAGTATTCAATAAACGGCGCGTCTAGTTTTTGTTCCAGTCTGTAATACTCAAGCAACACTTTAGTTACTTGATAGTGCTTTTCTGTTCTCGCTCGAAGCTTATCGGTTATCTTAATGTCGTTATATTTATCCTCTACGAAATCCCGAAGTAATTCCCGAAGATTATCTTCATTTATGTATCTTTCTTGGCAATTAGGATCTACCCTCTTGGTGCAACTATAGTAGACATGGCGATTATACTCACCACTCTTTAGTTTCTTAAACTTTTCTTGGGCGGTGAACATTGCTCCACATTGTCCGCAGGTTATAAGCCCTCGGAAAGCAAACTGCTTGGATCCCCATACGCCCTTATTGGCTCCTCTAGATTGTTGCACCTCGTCCCACAACCCCCTTGATATCAATGGTTTATGAGCACCTTTATACCATTTTGCATCCGGTCCTTCGGGGTACTGAAACTCTCCGTAGTAGAAGGGGTTTATAAGCATGGCGAGAATACTACTCACCGGAACCTGTTTGCCAGTGCGAGTTATAATTCCTTTGTCGTCGAGCCAGGCTTTTAATCTGCGCCCACTCCAGCCTTCGGCAGCTTTATGGAACATCTCGGTGATGATATCTGCACGATCGGGGTCGGGGATAATATCGTTTACACCTCCGAAACTTCTATTGATATAGCCAAGTGGTGCGGTCCCAGGTCGCCAGCCCATCTCACATTTAGCACGGATGCCTCGTTTTACATTAACGCTCTTGTTGTCGTTCTCAAGTTTTGCCTGAGAGCAGAGGATCATTAATAAAAACTTCTCGTTTGGATTATTTGAGAAGGTTTGCGAGTACGTGCGTATGTGCAGTAGTCTTCCTTGATCCATGAGGTCAACTATTGACCCCAAATCTCCGCCACAGCGAGATAATCTATCCGGCGCCCAAGTTAATACAGCATTATATTCCTCATCTGCTATTCCTTTTAGCATTCGGTTGTAGACGGGTCTTTTGCCAGAGTCTTTTGCTGAGTGGCTTTCTTGCAACTCACATACTATATTTAATCCATCACGGTCCGCTAACGCCCGCATTTCGGTAAGTTGCGAGTCAATACTCATCGCCTGACGCTCGTCGCTTTCGGAGCTTTTCCGAGCGTAGAGACAATATTTCAGTGTTTGCTCATTGGCATTGTCGTGCATCATTACAAGCACAACAATACCGCAATGGTTTTATAAGTCTAGCTTAATAACGAAAAGTGTTAGTTTACTATGTAATAAGGTAAAATAGAGTCAATGTTACAGGATTCTATACATGTCTATCTTCAGGAAATAGTTAAGCAGTTTAACTCAGGTCATGCACGCGAGCATACATACCGCCCGGCATTAGAGCGACTGATGATGACCTTTGAGGATACTCACGCAGCAAACGAGCCGAAACGAAGTGAACATGGAGCGCCGGATTTTGTGTTCCTTAAAGATAGCAACCACAAGATTATTAAAGGTTATGCCGAAGCGAAAGATATAGACGTTGTTTTAGATAAAGTCGAAAAAACAGAGCAAATGGAACGTTACCATGGTTATGCAAACCTGTTCTTGACTAACTATTTAGACTTTAGATTTTTCAGTAACGGCGACAAATATAAATCTATAAGCATAGGACATGTGGAGAACGGCGTCTTAGTCACCACGCCAGAGAATGGAGAAGCTCTTGTTAGGGAGCTTAAATCATTTCTCGAGTTGCCTCCGGAAAAAATAAAGTCAGGCCGAAGACTAGCGGAGATTATGGGCGGAAAAGCACGCCGTATTCGTGATAATGTAAGTATCTATCTTGGTGACGAAGGAAGCTCTAAGGATGGTGAGTTACATAAGATCTTTGAAATGATGAAGAAACTTCTCGTACATGATCTATCAAAAGAAAAGTTTGCCGATATGTACGCACAAACGTTAGTGTATGGACTGTTTGTAGCGAGGTACGGTGACGACACTCCTGAGAGCTTTACTAGAGCAGAGGCGCGTGATTTGGTGCCAAAGAGCAATCCATTTCTTATGCATTTTTTTGATCACATAGTAGGGCCAAACTTCGATACAAGACTGGGCTACATCGTTGATGAACTTTGCGAGGTATTTAGCGTAAGTAATGTCCAGGAGATTGTACATAAACATCTTAGGATTCAAGATGACACATCAAATACCAAAGATCCAATAATTCACTTTTATGAAGACTTCCTGCAAGAGTATGATCCGGCTGAACGTAAACGCATGGGAGCGTACTATACGCCCATACCAGTCGTTAAATTTATTGTTAGCCAGGTAGACAGAATTCTTAAGGAAGATTTCGCAATATCGAAAGGCTTTGCGAGCGACGAGACCGTTCAATACGATGTGGAAGTCGGGCAAGATTTGCGTCGGGACAGACGACAGAAGCAAAACACAAAACAAACACTTACGGTACCAAGAGTTCAGGTGTTAGATCCCGCGGTTGGAACGGCGACGTTCCTCAATGAGACTATAAAGTTTATATATCAGGGCTTTAAGGGGCAAGAAGGAAGATGGCCTAGTTACGTTAGGGAGAACCTAGTAAGGCGTTTACATGGTTTTGAGCTCATGATGGCCCCTTATACAATCGCTCATTTAAAGCTTGGTATGACGCTTAAGGAAACTGGAGTGGATTCACTAAACGATAGGCTTGGAGTCTATCTTACTAACACACTAGAGGAGGGTATACCTCAGCAACCAGACCTTTTTAGTTTTGGACTAGCAGAAGCAGTTAGCGAGGAGTCGCGCCTAGCGGCTGAGGTCAAGAGTGAGCGTCCGGTCATGGTTGTAATGGGAAATCCTCCTTATTCTGTCGAGAGCTCAAACAAAACTAAATACGCGGATAGCCTGATCGCAAAGTATCGAGTTGAACCTGGTGGTAAGAGAAAGCTTCAAGAACGCAACTCCAAGATGCTGGGCGATGATTATGTGAAGTTCATTGCCTTTTCCGAAGATATGATTCAAAAAAACGGTAGTGGTATCGTTGCGATGATTACGAACAATGGCTATTTGGATAACCCTACATTTCGAGGGATGCGTTGGCATCTTGCAAAAACGTTTAATAAGATTTATGTATTAGATCTGCATGGTAATTCTAAGAAAAAAGAGACCTCTCCTGATGGAGGAAAAGATGAAAACGTCTTCGATATTATGCAAGGTGTTGGAATTATCTTAGCAGTGAAGACAGATGAAAAATCAGAGGGACTGGCGGATGTATACCATGCTAGTATCTATGGAAAACGAAGAGACAAATTCGATGCTCTTAGTAATGATATATCCTTCACCAAGATACATCCCGAGCTTAAGGATATGTACTTTGTTCCACGTGATAATCGTGGCCAGGCAGAATACAACCAAGGACTATCTATCGTCGATTTGTTTGCAGTAAATACTACGGGCATAAAAACATCTAGGGATAGTTTTGTAATCGATCGCAACAGAGAGGTGCTCAAGGAGCGCATAGAGACCTTTAGTGAATTGAGTATTGATGATACTACTATTCGGGAAAGATTTAGACTTAAGGAGGTTGGTGACTGGACTGTAAAGAATGCTCGTCAAACACTGGGCCGTTTTGATGATAATAAATTAGTTGAGATAGGCTACAGGCCGTTTGATAATAGGTGGACATATTGGGACGTGTCGGTTAATTCACGTATGCGCGAAAAGGTTTTTAGTAACATCGTTAATATGGACAATCTATGTCTAGCCACCGTAAGACAACAGAGTACATATGATTTTCAACATGCTTTTATTTACGATAAGCCTATAGATATGTGTTCGGTTTCGCTTCAGACTAGGGAAACAGGCTACGCATTTCCATTATATATTTATCGTAACGATGGAAGTCGTACGCCCAACTTTAACGTAGATGCTCTAAAGAGCTTCACTATTAATCTAGATGATGATTACCAGCCTGAAGATATTCTAGATTATATATATGCAATGCTTCATATGCCAAAGTACCGCACGAAGTACAAAGAGTTTTTAAAAGTCGACTTTCCACGCATACCAATTCCGAAGAACGATGATCAGTTTAACCTCCTATTCAAACTCGGCAATCAATTACGAAAACTACATTTGTTGAAGCACCAAAGTTTAGGTGTTTACATAACCACATACCCACAATCGGGTAGTAACTTAATTGAACAGGTTAACTATCTTGATGGTAAAGTTTATATAAATAATGACCAGTACTTCGGTGAAGTACCAGAAACAGCTTGGAACTTTTACATTGGAGGATATCAACCGGCACAAAAGTGGCTTAAAGATCGAAAGGGGAGTCGTCTCTCAGGCGGAGATATAGACCACTACCAGAAGATGGTCAAAGCTCTTGTTGAAACAGATCGAATAATGAAACAAATCGATAGCATTGCTTAGCAACTTATTTGAGTCTGTGTGGCGTAGGCCGCTCCATGTCTCGATATATCGATCAATCCTTCGAAGTATTTTCTCTCTCCGGGTTGAAGCGGTGTATTCCAGGTAACATAATCCTGTCCGTAACTATACGGTGAGAATCCATCTGGCGTCTCTACTTTTACGGAACACTGCGGTTCTGTCTCCGTATTTCCGGTATTCGTAACTGTAAATGTAATGCGTCTCTGGCTCTCGCTGGCGTATGTATTGTCGACGATCTTTATGTCGTAGCTCTCTTCTGGCGATACCTGTTGTTCGGTTTTTTCTAGTTCGACTCGTTCGTATGTACTACCTAAAGATACCAGCGAGGCAAAGGCGACGCCTATGATAATAGGGACTAAGAATATGCCCGTCGCTATTATTCCAATAATACCGCTCGGTGTCTTGTACCAAGCTTTCTTTTTCGTTTCATGTTGTTTTGTCATATGGTCCTCCTTCATTAGTAACTAATGCCGCAACTAGCGAGAGAAGTCCATACAAATAAAAGGACAGCCACACTAGATTGTCTAGACCAGAGTAAGCAGTGATGCCTACCGATTCATGTAGCTGCCCATTTATGGCATCACTACACAAGCTTTCGCCTGCATTACTGCATTTACTCTAATCTAGACTCTTTGATTATAACTTATTAAACCTGTTATTTGCGCCCATTTCAGTATCCTCTTTGACGCGCTTTGCTAGTCTCATAAGATCCTCATAGCCTCTTGGGCTTTCTATGAGTAGGCGGCTAATCTCTTCTACTGTACGTTCGATACGTCTAAGTCTATTAAGTTCTTCCGCGTATGCTTTATGAGTGTATGTCCGATATCTGGTGGTATTGTGGGCGAGCCAGTAGCTGATAGAGGGGTGGTGGTTCATGGCGATGTTTTCCATAAGCTTTGATTCTACGTAGTCGCTGAACTTCTCGCGGCCCTTTATCTCTGCCTCGGCAGCCTCAACACTGAATGCAGGATTCGACCCGCACCACCGATAGTAGGTAGAGCGGGCAATCCCTGTCTTCTTGCAAGCCCTATCTATATTTGGGATACTCTCTAGCTCTTTAAGAAGTTGCTTTTGTTTTCTGCTGCGTTTGCTTGGTTTCATTGATCTTAACCCTCTTTAATCCGGTCTCTTTTTCCCAGCGCTTCAAAGCAACCTCCGCGTAAACGGGAGATTTCTCCATAACAAAGCAACGTCGACCAAGTTTCGTTGCCGCAATGAGTGTCGACCCGCTTCCGCAGAATGGCTCAACAACGAGGTCGCCTCGCTTTGTAAGCACCTTGATGTAGGGGATAAGGATTGCTAAGGGTTTCGTGCCAAAGATGACTCCTTGTCCGCTATTCTTGAGATCATCTGCGTTATGCTCGATGAAATCAGTAGGTAGGTACTTTTTGCCCTTGCTATGCGATTCCCAGTGCGGTTTTCCGGCAATAGCGTAAAGAGCAGTCTCGTATTCTTCTTGGATGCCACCAACCTCTTTATCGTAGTTATATTCAACGGTGCCGCTAGCCCCAACCATCGCGATGTCATGTTTGCTAAAGAACTTGTACTTGCTTGAAAAGTTTTGATGACGAGTAGGGACATGCCACACGATCATATTCTTTACCTTCCAATACTTTTCCATCTCAGCCCATATGACCCTGAGGTTCTTCCAATTTTCATAACATATTATGCTAAAGTCTGGCTTGGCATGCTTGGCGACATTTGCCATCCACAATTCGGTAAAATTATCTGGCAAGACATCGGTCTCGAGGTAGCGACGATTCCGCTTTGCACCGAAACCTTCGACTGCTTTGCCGTGGCGCTTGGCGTTGAGGTAGTCGAGAATGTACGGAGGGTCGGTCAGAACCATGTCTGCTTTCTCGCCGTCCATGAGCTTATCGAAGTCTGTCTCGATGGTTGAATCGCCGCACATCAGTCGACTTTCACCGAGTTGGTAGACGTCACCCTTTTTGACCGATACCTTCTTGATATCTAGCTTTTCAAGCTCTTTCTTTAGGTCGAACTGTTCCGGTGTATCGACATCGAGTTCAAAGACAGTATCGATCTCTTCGCTACTGAACCCGATATCTGCCAGGAACGTCTGGTCATATTCGGCGAGTAGGTTGAGGTCGAACTCGCCAACATTTTTATTGAGTCTTATATTTAGTTCCTTTTCTTTCTCAAGATCCGGGATATTGATATAGACCACGGCGACTTCGGTGTAGCCAAGATCCTTCGCTACTTTGAGCCTGAAGTGTCCACCGATAACAACGTTCTTGCGCTCAGGCGCACCGTTTACGACAAGTGGATCGACCAATCCAAACTTTCGCATACTTTCAGTGAGTTGCTCGATTGCTTCGGGCGACCACTTTCTTGGATTATAAGGAGCTGGGTTGAGCTCGCTTATATGCACTGTGTGTATTTTGAGTGTGTTGTTTTGTCCCATGACAAAACCTCCTTCCTTGAGGCTGCTTTCGATAAAACAAAAAACGCTTTGCAAATCGTTCAAACAGCATTAATTACTATTTGATCGGTGTGCAAAACGTTCTAGCGTTCACTGGTTACATGCAGGTGACTGATCTATTCTGATTGTAACATAAAACTTAACTATCTAGCCACACAGTAGCGGCTGGGTTGGGCCTGATACGTATGCAATAAATTGCAAAAACGAGGTAATTGTAACGAAATTCTCGACCATAGGCAGGAGTCCTTTCCGTCTCGTACGACTTTCTTTAGCTTTGTAATTGTGGATGGCTGTAAGAAACAAGACCGCCACTGCACAGCTAGATAGTTAAGTTATTAAGGAGCGTTTGTACCGTTATCCGAAGTAAAGCGTGGTGAGACGTATTGTCATTGCTTGTTCGCTTACTTCATACTTTTCAGCAAGTCTGGCAATAATTTCATCAGTTGCGCTTGTCCTGTTAATGAGATCGAAGGACCCTTCTTTTGAAGTATCTTCTCTTAACTCTGCTTCGGGCATAAGTAACTCAGCGGCAAACTTGTTTGCTTCAACCTCTTTGGCATCACCACCATTTCCCGCATGCTCTTCACGAAATAACATCATTCCGCCTTGATCGTAGCTCACAGACTCATTCTTGTGTAAGAACAAGTGCCCAAGCTCATGAGCGATCGTAAAACGTTGACGTGCAAGGGGTTCTTCGCCGTGTACGCCAATATATCTTTTTCCGTTTTTATGTACAGCAAAGCCCGAAAGAGACAACTCGCTCAAGTCGTCCCTCTTAACCTCAATACCAAGTGATTTAGATAACCACTCAACATTCACGGGAACCCCTAAGCTATACTCAGAACGTAGCCAGTCGGTGATATCACGTATTTTTGATGTATTCATTTGCCCCTCCTTATTTGCTCAAAGTAGATTGGATTAGTTCACGTACGTCTTTGTCTTTCACATCATCATCAGATACTATGACTGATGCCGTGTTACGCACAGCCTCCAATAACTTAACAGGGTCTTGATTAAGAGCTGTTGATAGTTTGAAGAACATTTCAAGAGATACAGCCTGACGTGAGCCTTCTATATTACTTATTGAAGACCTTGTAACACCAACTCTTTCCGCAAGAGTTTCTTGGTCAACATGGAGCTTTCGTCTCAATCTTCGTACTTCAGTCGCTAGTGCTGCCTGTAGTGCTTTCATTACCTATAACTATAGCAAACCATAGCCTCGATGTCAATAATATAAGCGGTAAAAAGTACAACGACAGTCTTACTCACAGTGTGATATACTTGGGTTGTAGAAATAGGAATTCCCTGGCTGTAACCAGGGAACGCAGATACACAAGCAAGGCATATCTGCTTCAATCCTACCATACGACATAAGATAATCCTACAGAGTAGGGGGAGAAGCAGATATATGACAGCGCAACGCGACTATCACATAACCCGTCGACCAGATGGTCAATGGCAATACAAACTACCCGGTGCACAGCGTGCCTCTGGTGTAACGAATACTCAGGCTCAAGCTGAAGCAGCAGCGAAAGAGTCTGCTCGCAACGGTGGTGCAGGTGGCGAGATTACGATTCATCGACCAAATGGTCAAATTCGTGACCGCGATACCATTTCACCAGCTAATGACCCAACACCACCAGTCGATAAGGTGCACTAGCCATGGGTAAAGCATCTGGTACAAATCAGCATAATGTCGTTAAACCAAAGATTCAACATGTCGTCGGCGATGGCACTGGCGCATCTTTTGGAGGTGAAACAAGCACGCAGCCCACATCAGTGAATGCGTGTTTGTTTTCCGTAGAGCTAAAAATCAAGAACAGCCCCAGCGAAGGAGATCGCCAGTTCAAGAAAGGCGATTCGGTCACGCTTGTAAGGGTGACTTCGGATGATCTAGGTATCTTTGTCGCAAATAGGCGAATATCTTCGTACACGGGTCAGCTGAAGAGTCAATTACTTGAGTGTATGGCGAAAGGTTATGTGTATGCGGGTAAAGTCGAAAATGTGGGCGCTAATACCCTTCGGGCAATCGTGCGTGGTGGGGTATTGAGCCATGCGACAGCTTAGGATTACAGACATCCGCCGCGACGACTGCCCCTTTGGCGATCGTCTAGAAGATGATGACTTCCATTGCAATGCAGCTGGTATTAATGCTGTAGGATATGACCTTGTCGGTGAAGACTCTAGCGACTTCGCTATGCGACTGGCCGAGGTGAACGGTGTCGATTTTAACGACATCGCCATCACGACACCTGTTAACCCCATATTGCCTCGCTACCTCCCGACAATTCCGAGTGGTAGTGGTAAATTGTTCACGGAATATACACCTGATTTTGTTGCCGTAAGTCTCAAAGACATTGTATCTGCCAAGAAGCTCAAGGTGGTAAATGATGTTCATAAGATGCTTGGCGTACCAAAGAAAACAAAAGTTATTCTGACTGGCTTTGGTAAAGACGCGTTGATTGAGCCCATTTGGTCCGTTAAGGATCGAGCAAGAATTGTGGCCGAGATTGCTAGTCTTGATTTATATGCTGTCGTGCCTCCTAACTATTCGATATGGGACGACCAGCCTCATGCCGAACGACTCATCAATGAAAAGCGAAGCCTGATCATGTATCGTGAATTACTTGAAGCGGGGGCGAATGCTATACCGCATATTTATTGGTTTGGTCGTAAGGATCTTGATGAATGGGTAAAGTTCCTGGCAGCTAACCGTGGAATTCGTACAGCATCGATTGATATGCAGACGCTTAGTCGGGAGTCCGATTGGCTGCGCGCAGTAGACGATCTTCGCTACTTTGCGTCACATATTGATAGCGACATGCAATTTCTAGTAATTGGGCCATCTATGCCGGGACGTATTAAGCAGATTCTTAGTATCCTACCTAGTGTCACAATCGTAAACAGTGCGGCAGCTCAGGGTGCGGTTAGACGACGATTACTGCTCGAAGATCTCTCCAGGGTGTTGATGCTGGATGTTGAAAAGACAGATTTGATGCGTACGAATGATGTGATTCTTCGGGAGTTGGTCGAAAAGGCGATTGGCAGCACGAAACTGCTACCAGATTCAGTTATTGCTGGCCGATTAAAGTTGTTGAAGGGTTTCTCGTAAGCTTGGATTAACTTAATGATCTGGTATAAGAGAGTTTTAGAAGATTATTCTCGAGGAACGGTTGTATCTATCGGCTTAACTATGTTCTGCCTTTTCATAATGGCTGCCATCCAGCTAGTAAATGGCAGAGTATTTGAATGGACCAACATTACTCCTATTGATACTCCAGACATCTGGGTGCGCTTACTATATAGTGCACTTACCTATGTCTCAATTGGGGCACTTTTGTATTACATAAGATTCTATCAATTTTTATCAATGCTTTATGGTCGAAATCGCCGGGGGTATAGGGATGCAAAGGGCATAATCTGGAGTGCGCTTATATTATTAATGTTCTTTGTGATCGTACCTACAGGAGTAGATGTGTTAAATACAGTAATATCTTTCTTCTATAACATACTGCTATTTTTGGTATATGTATCACCAGTTATCTTGTTAGCATTTTTAGCAATCGTCACAATAGTCATTGACCGCCACGTACGAGTCACGAAGTCGAAGAAGAACCCTTTTTAGTCGTCTGGGCACTAGCTTCTTCCTCGATAATATCCATCAAATTTGGATTATCCTTTCGTAGTATCATATTAGGTCCACCGGCAATCGGTCTCGCCTTGATCTTCCCCTGGCGTATCAATTTACGAATCGTCTGAATGTGTAATCCCGTCTTATAGGCTAGGGAGGTATCAGGAATACATTTCTCGTGGTCGTAGTCGCCACATAGTGATCCTGGGATCTTCTTCTTATTCACGGCGTCCTGGCAGTTCATACATTTAAAGCCCCATTTGTCGTACCAACCCGCCATACCATAGACCATCTGTCCACAAAGTGAGCAATTCCTTCCTTCGCCTTCCATCGAAAAGCCTTTCGGCTCAGTTTCGAGCCGCTTCTTCAGCGCCTTTTGCGCCATGTCCATCTCGATGAGTAAATCGAAAAACTTCACCAGATGATCTGCTGATTGTTTCATTTCAAGTTCAGAATCGTATTTGATACCTTCTTTTTCGCTAATATTCTTAAATTCTTCATAACTTTTATCGCTTAGTTTTGTCATGCTAATACCCCTTTATAATTATATGACTTCCAATTTATATATATGTAAGCTAAGCTAGCGACCAAGTACGGATCGTTAACTTTATATGAGACAAGTAAAATAGGAGGGCTATAGTGTCTCATTTGTCTCATCCTCATCTGTTAGAAGGTTCAAGACCGTTACGGGGAGCCAAGATAGAGATTCATTAGTGTTTGAACCGTTCGACCTCTGTTGTTGAGCGGTTCTAACCATTTCAGAGAGCTCCATTTGGCTCTCATTCATTTTTTCTAGGGGAACAAAGTATTTATTAGGGGTAAACTCGATGGTTCTATCCTTGATTGTGAGATTTAACCCAAGCTTGGCAACGACAGTGCGTTGTTTCTCAAGGTCGTCACTCTCAAAATCCTCTTGAGCATAGCGAGCAAAGGTAAATACTTCATCTGCAACCTCACGCCAGTTGCGAGCCTTGTATTCAGATTCGTTACGCCTGCTTTGTAATGTTTCAAGCCTGTCTTCAAGGCTTTTCATCTCAGCGTAGTACCAAGAATCGTCATCCGCTTCGCCCTCGTATCGCATACGACGTAAGTTTTTGATAGATTGCTCTGCTTTTTCAATCGCTTTGGCGTGAGAGGCTACCTTCGCTTCATCTTTTGCTACAAACTCATCTTCTTCCTGAGCAAGCGTTTCGATAGCGAGCCTATAGAAGTCGGGGTGGATTGTGAACTTTGATAGCTTCTCTTTAATTTGCTTTACAAGTTCAGCTTCTTCTACGTGTGAATGAGGCTGAGTACATTTTACTTGTTTGTTCTTGCCTGTGCAGTGATAGTAAATGTACGACTTGCGTTCGCCTGTTGTCTTGATAGTTTTGTACTTACGTTCAGCGGTAATAGCAAAGCCGCACTCTCCACACTTGAATAGATTGCGAAGCATAAAGTTAGTATCAGGGTCTTTCGGACGGGTGGTATGAGATGGGTCGATGATTTGCTGCGCCTTTTCAAACTCCGCTTCAGTAATCATAGGCGTGTGAGTGCCTTGGTATAGCTGATTATTAAAGCGAATCACTCCATAGTAAAAAGGATTCTTGAACATAGCACAGACACTTGAGTATGCCATAGCCTTACCGCCAGTCTTGCCCCGCTTGTGAATTGTAAGGTTAAGTTCTTCGTCTGCGTATCGTGTTAGTTGGGAAATTGAATAAGTACCTGTCAGCATCTTGTCCCACAGGATTCGTACTAATTCAAAGCGGTCTGGGTCGGTGATGATTGTTTTATCAATCACGTTGTTTAGGTAGCCGATAGGAGGGACTCCATTTTTGCCACCTTTCTCTGCTTTGGAAGCCATACCACGCTTTGTATTAACTGCTAGTTCACGGATGTATTGATTAGACATACCCGCTTCTACGCTGAAGACGATGGCGTTATCTTCGGGGTAGTAACTCTTATCTGATGTGAGAATGTGTTTGAGCTTTCCGTCCTGTAGCAATTGTTGAAGGCGTCCGCTGTCGGTGGGGTTGCGAGAAAGGCGGTCAAGCTTCCACGTAACGATGCCATCAACTTTACCATCTTCAATCTCTTGTAGTAATTGTTCGAATAGGGGGCGAACAAAAGGCTTCTTTGCAGACTTTGCTTCCTCAAGCGGCTCATCAATAAGACGGGCGTCCGCTAGTTTGGCGATGTTTTTCATTACATTTACTTG
>MDTD01110545.1_pt1 | contig 18574 bp, 17 predicted proteins | sample 811221 | NCBI WGS metagenome assembly MDTD01 (sample SAMN05326646, study PRJNA326480) | marine metagenome | isolation source: seawater | place: Pacific Ocean: South West | collected 2011 | reverse complement strand
GGAGATAATGGCTCAGGAATGCACTGTCATCAATCAATTTGGAAAGGTAATACACCAGTATTTATGGGTAAAGAGTATGCAGGGCTATCTAAAGAAGCACTGTACTATATTGGAGGTATACTAAAACATGCAAGAGCCATTAACGCTTTTTCAAATGCAACAACTAACAGCTATAAAAGATTAATTCCAGGTTTTGAAGCACCTGTAATTTTAGCTTACTCAGCTAGGAATAGATCCGCATCATGTAGAATTCCAATAATAATGAATCCAAAAGCTGCAAGAATGGAAATCAGATTTCCTGACGCTGCAGGAAACCCATATCTAACGTTTGCATCAATGTTAATGGCTGGTATTGATGGTATTAAAAATAAGATAGATCCTGGTAAAGCTTTTGACCAAGATTTATATTCATTATCAGAAGATGAAGTTAAAAAACTTCCAACTGTCTGTGGGTCACTAAGAGAAGCAATGCAAAATCTTGATAATGACAGAAAGTTTTTAACTGAAGGTGGTGTATTTACTGATGACCAGATAGACGCATATATTGAGCTTAAGTTTCAAGAAATTTATAATTTCGAACATACTCCTCATCCTGTAGAATTTGAAATGTATTATAGTGGTTAAACCTTGAAGGACTCACCACAACCACAACGTTCTGACTCATTGGGATTTTTAAAAATAAATTGAGAAGAAAATTTCTCCCTTTTATAATCCATTTCTGTTCCCAATAAATATATAATTGCTTTGGGATCAATTAAAACTTTAACTCCTTTTTCCTCTATAATCTCTTCATTGGGTCTAATTTCTCTAGCATATTCCATAATGTAAGACATGCCAGCACAACCGCCAGACTTTACTCCTACTCTTACACCAATGGCAGAATTCTTTGCCTCTGACATTATTTGTTTTATTCTCTCAGCAGCGTTATCGCTCAATCTTATGATTTTTTGGCTCATAAATTTAATTCTAGTTTAGCAGCTTCTGACATTTTTTCTTTTGTCCAAGGAGGATCCCACACTAGTTTTAAGTCAACCTCTTTTACCCCTTCTATCTTTAATATATTATCTTTCACTGAATTAGGCAAACTTTCCGCTACAGGACAATTTGGTGAAGTTAAAGTCATTTCTATAGTAACTTTTTTTTCCTCACTAACATCAATTTTATATATTAGACCCAATTCATAGATATTGACTGGAATTTCTGGATCGTAAATTTTTTTTATTTCATTAATTACTTTTTCTTTAAGTTCCATATTTTAATCCTTATTTTCCAAAGCTGATAAGAGTGTATGCCAAGCCATAGTTGCGCATTTTATTCTCATTGGAAATTCTTGAACACCAGATAAAGATGAAATAGTTGTAATTTGATCATCTGATAAACTATTTAAAGTAATTTTTGTTTTATTTTTTATCATATTTAAAAAGTCGTCTGTAACTTTTTTTATAAATTGTATATCTCTACCTTTTAATGTTTCGGTAAGTATTGATGCTGAGGCTAAGGATATTGCACATCCATCACCTTCAAAACTTAATCCAGAAATATTTTTATCTTTGTCTAACTTAAGATAAATATGAACTTTATCTCCACAAAGAGGATTATGTGCTTTAGCATCATGACTATACCCGTCGCATTTACCTTTGTTTCGCGGATTTTTTGCGTGATCTAGAATAATTTCTTGATATAATTCTTTTAACTCCATTTAAATCTGAAACACTTTCTTACATTTGTTTATTGACTCACACAAAACATCAATATCCTCTCTATTATTATACACTCCTATCGAAGCTCTTGCTGAGGCGGCAATTCCAAGTTTATCATGTAAAATTTGACAACAATGGTGGCCAGCTCTAATTGCTACTCCATCATCATCTAAAATTGTTGCTATATCGTGAGGATGAATTCCTTTTATTGTAAATGAAATTATCGATGCCCTATTTTTTGGATTACCAATAATATTTACAGAATTATCTTTTCTTAGTTTCTCTAAACCATATTCAAGTATTTCGCTTTCATATTTTTGTATATTATTTATTCCTAAGTCTTGAATAAACTTAATAGATTTGGCAAAAGCTACCACCTCTGCAGTTTGCATTGTCCCTGCCTCAAATTTTGTTGGTGATTCAGCATAAGATATTTCATCTTTTTTTACTTCGCTTATCATTCCTCCACCGCCTTGATAGGGCGGCAATTCATCAACCCATTTTTTTTTTGCATAAAGAACCCCAAGTCCGTTTGGGCCATACATTTTATGACAAGAAATAGCATAAAAGTCACAGCCTAAATCTTGTACATCTAAAACTGAGTGAGGAGCGCCTTGTGTACCATCGATTAATACTGGAATATTTTTAGATTTGGCTAAATCAATAATTTTTTTAATAGGCAGTATTGCGCCTGTCACATTAGAAATATGGGTAAAAGCAATCATTTTAGTTTTTTCATTAATTTGTTTTTTAAATTCATCAACCTCTATTTCTCCATTATCGTTTGTTAAAGCAAATTTTATTACAGCACCTTTTTTTTTTCTTAAATAATGCCATGGCACATAATTTGAGTGGTGTTCTAACTCAGTAACAAGAATTTCATCTCCTGCTTTTATAAATTTTTCTCCGTAAGTGTTAGCCACTAAATTTATTGCTTCAGTAGCTCCTTTTGTAAAAATTATTTCTTCTCTATATTTCGCGTTAATATAATCTTTGACTATATCTCTTGTTTCTTCAAATTTATTAGTCGCTTTAACTGCCAACGTATGCACGCTTCTACCGACATTGGAGAATTCAGTTTCATAAAATCTTGATATTTCATCAATTACTGTTTTGGGTTTTTGTGAGGAATTAGCACTGTCTAAATATATTAAAGGCTTCCCTTTGATTTTTTGTTTAAAAATTGGAAATTTTGATTTTATATTTCTAAATTCCATCAATCTGCTCTTTTATACTTTTTTCAAGTAAATTCTTAATTTTTTCATCAGACATATGCTCAAAAATTTCATTTAGAAAACCGTTTATTAAAAGTTTCTTCGCTGTAGATAAATCAATTCCTCTTGTCATTAAATAATGAACAGCATCGGTATCAATACTTCCAGAAGTTGAGCCATGCGAACACTTAACATCATCAGCATAGATTTCTAATTCTGGCTTCGCATTGAATTCTGCTTGATCATCTAAAATCAGAGCCTTACTTAATTGATAAGCATCTGTTTTTTGGGCAATTTTTTCGACAAATATTTTTCCTTGATAAATACCAAGACTATCATTTTCTAAAACGTTTTTAATTTTTTGATAGCTTTTGCAGTTGGGTGCCAAGTGATTTATTTGAGTTTTGATTTCCTGGTGATCTCCTTTAGCTAAATTCAATCCAGATAAAATAAAACAATTACATTTTTCTTTATTTAGATCTAAATTAATTTCTATTTTATTAAATTTTAATCCTGAACTTAATATAAAGTTTTGAAAACTAGAGTTATACTCTTGTGTCCCTGATATGTTTTTATAAGTATAACTATTACTTTTTGTTTTTTGAATAATAATACTTTTTAGTGATGAATCTTTGTCAATATTTATTTTTTCAAAAGTATTCTTTAAAAATTTGCTTTTTTCATTTATATTATATTCTATTAAAGTTAGTTCAGAGTTTTGATTTAGTTTAATCTTATTTGAGTTATTAATGATTTTATCATCTAAATTTGACGTAAAATAATTATAAATTACGATTGGTTTTTTGCATTTATAATTTTTTTGCACCTCTAAATAAAAACCGCCTAAAGATAAAGCTTTATTTAAATAGTGTAGATTGTTGTTCGCCTGGTCTTTAAAATCTTCAAGTGAGTTTAGTTTTTCAATTTTTAATTTATCTTTTTCTTCAAATTGTATGTTACAGGATTTGAAAACACCATTAATTAAGATTATGTTGTTATGATCAAAGTCTTTAATTAATTCAATTTCTTTGTCGAACTCAAAATCAATATCATTTGAAATTTTTTTAAAATTTTTACTTATTATAAGATTAAGATCAGTAAATTTCCAATTTTCATCTTTTTTATTGGGTAAACCTTTCTTTAAAAATATATCAAAATTTTTTTGTCTTTCCACTGCCTCTTTTTTTGAAGAGCTAATTATCTTGCCCAAATCAATGTTAAATATTTGCTCCATTATTTTAAATTTTCGTATCCTGTTTTCTCTAATTCTTGACCTAAGTCTGCGCATCCAGTTTTAATTATTTTACCTTTAGATAACACATGAATGAAATCTGGTTTAATATAGTCAAGTAATCTTTGATAATGGGTTATGATTAAAAAAGCGTTGTGCTTATTCCTATGAGAGTTTACACCATCGGCAACAATTCTTAGAGCATCAATGTCAAGACCTGAATCTGTTTCATCCAAAATAGCTAATTTTGGTTCTAAGAGTTTCATTTGAAGTATTTCATTTTTCTTTTTCTCTCCACCTGAAAAACCTACATTTAACTGTCTAGATAAAAATTTTTCGTCAATATTTAGTTCTGAGGCTTTTTCTTTAATTAATTTCAAAAGTGTTAAAGTATCTAACTCCTTTTCGCCTTTAGCTTTTCTAATTGTATTTAATGAAGTTTTTAGAAAATTAGTAGTATTCACGCCTGGAATCTCTAGTGGATACTGAAATGCTAAAAATATTCCTTTTTGTGCACGTTCTTCGATAGGTATATCTTGCAAGTTTTTACCTTGAAATTTCAAACTCCCACTTACCTCATAACCATTTTTACCAGATAAAATATTTGCTAAGGTACTTTTTCCAGATCCATTTGGACCCATAATTGCATGGACTTCACCAGGTTTAATTTCTAGATTAAGTCCATTTAAAATTGCCTTATCGTTTACAGAAGCTTTTAAATTTTGTAACTGAAGCATTATCCAACGCTCCCTTCTAAGCTAATAGAAACTAATTTTTGTGCCTCAACAGCAAATTCCATTGGTAGTTGCTGCAAAACTTCTTTACAGAAACCGTTAACTATAAGGCTCACTGCCTCCTCTTGATTGAGCCCCCTTTGATTGCAATAAAATAATTGGTCTTCATTAATTTTAGAAGTGGTAGCTTCGTGCTCGACTGTTGAGCTTGAATTTTTATTTTTAATATAAGGCACTGTATGCGCTCCACATTTATTTCCCATTAAAAGCGAGTCACATTGTGTATAATTTCTAGAATTTTTAGCTTTAGCACTAATATCTACAAGTCCTCTATACGTATTATCAGCTTTCCCTGCGGAAATTCCTTTTGAAATAATTTTACTTTTTGTATTTTTGCCTAAATGAATCATTTTTGTGCCTGTGTCTGCTTTTTGGTGATTGTTAGTAATGGCTATTGAATAAAATTCACCTACAGAGTTATCTCCTTGTAAGATACAACTAGGATATTTCCAAGTTATTGCGGATCCTGTCTCGACTTGTGTCCAAGAGATTTTTGAATTTTTACCTCTGCACGCACCTCTCTTCGTAACAAAATTATAAATACCGCCTAATCCATCTTTATCACCAGGATACCAATTTTGAACCGTAGAATATTTTATTTCAGCGTCATCTAAAGCAACTAATTCGACATTTGCAGCATGTAATTGATTTTCATCTCTCATCGGGGCTGTACATCCCTCTAGATAGCTGACGTAACTTCCCTTATCTGCAATTATTAAAGTTCTCTCAAATTGACCTGTCTCGGATGCATTAATTCTAAAATATGTAGATAGTTCCATCGGACATCTAGTATTTGGTGGAATGTAAACAAAAGATCCATCAGTAAATACTGCTGAATTCAGTGTTGCAAAATAATGATCACTGATAGGAATTACAGACCCAAGATATTTTTTTACTAATTCTGGATGTTTTTGAATTGCCTCAGATATAGGGCAAAAAATGATTCCTTTTTTATCAAGTTCTCCTTTAAAGGTTGTAGCCACTGATACAGAATCGAATACTGCATCTACCGCCACTCCGCTCAATTTTTTTTGTTCATCTAGAGGAATTCCAAGTTTATTATATGTTTCTATTAGTTTTGGATCTACTTCGTCTAGACTTTTTGGTTTATCCTTCATACTTTTAGGTGCTGAGTAATAATAAAGATCCTGATAGTTAATTTTTGGGTATTTTGGTTTTTGCCAATTAGGCTCTTTAAGAACCTTTAATCTGTTAAAAGCTTTTAATCTCCAATCAAGCATCCACTTGGGCTCATTTTTTATATTTGAAATAAATTTAATAGTTTTTTCTGAAAGTCCTTTTGGTGCTTTGAAGTTTTCAATATCAGTAGTAAAACCGTATTTATATTCTTGATTTTTTAGTTCTTCATTTTTCATAATTATTTTGGATTTATTCTAGTTATGTCTTGTAGTTTCACTTTTTCAAAAAAGCCATTAATATGCTGATCTAGCTGATCCCATAAATTGTGAGTAATACATTTAACGGATTTGTTATTGCATCCCCTTTTCGAATTTTTTTTGCAACTTAAAATTTTTACTTCTTCATCTACAGCATAAATTATACTGGATAATCTTATCTCGGATGCAGGTTTTTCTAAAATATACCCACCATTAGCTCCTCTGGAACTTCTTACTAAATTGTTATTTTTTAGTTTTAGAAATATCTGCTCCAAATATGCTAAAGAAATATTCTGTCTAAAGGATATTTCTGTAAGACTAATTGGACCCTTGTTAGCATTTGACGCAAGGTCAGCCATTGCCATGACTGCGTATCTACCTTTATTAGTTAATTTCATAAATTATCGTTGTAATATAATAATTTTAGGTGAATTCCTACCTATTTAGTAAGGTTTAAAAAAAAATATTTGTCGCATAAAAACGTGATATAACTCAGTACTTTTTTTTTTAATAATAATCATTATCAATTATGAAACCAAAAAGTTTGGAAATTTTTATTCCTGGACCCGCTGGAAGATTAGAAGCAAAGTATTATAAAAATCCAAAGTTCGGTTCACCCGTTGCAATCGTATTACATCCGCATCCGCAATACGGAGGAACTATGAACAATAAAGTTGTTCAATTAATGTATAATATTTTTCTAGAAAATGGATTTTCAGTAATTAAAGTAAATTTTAGAGGAGTAGGAAAAAGTGATGGCGTCTTTGATAATGGACAAGGCGAATTATCAGATGCAGCTGCAGCTCTTGATTGGATTGAAAGGCAAAATTTAGATTATAGTCAATGTTGGGTTTCAGGTTTTTCTTTTGGCTCTTTAATCTGTATGCAATTAATTATGAGAAGACCGGAAGTAAACAATTTTGTAGCGGTATCACCACAACCAAATGTTTATGATTTCTCTTTTTTAGCCCCATGTCCAACTTCTGGTCAAGTGATCTATGGGGAAAATGACGAGCTAGTCACTAAAGACAGTATTACTGAACTAGATAATAGAATTAAAAGTCAAAAAGGTGTTGAAGTTCAATTTTCAAAAATAAAAAATTCTAACCATTTTTTTAAAAATAAAGAGAAAGAACTTACTTTAGAAATTGAAAAATATTTAAAAGAAAAAACTGCTTTAATTTAAATATCTATTATTTTTCCTCCGGTACTAGGTGTCTTACAGCCAGTAGTATTTGGAAAGGAAATTGGAAGTCTAAGTAAAGATCTAATGGCAAGATATGCAAAAGCTTGAGACTCAATAAAGTCGCCATTTATTTTAAGATCATCAATATTTTTAATTTTTAAAGATGAGCTTAAATTTTTTTGTATTTTTTCAATTAAAATTTTATTTTTTCTCCCTCCGCCACAAACAAAAATATTTTTGATTGAATTATTTACTTTTTTGATGTTTTGAATTAATTCTCCACTAATCACATTTGCAGTAAAATCTGTTAAAGTTTTAACACCATCTTCCAAAGAAAGACCACGTGCAAAAGAAACATCAAAGTCATTTACGTCAAATGATCTTTTGTTTTTGTTTTTTCTATTAATGTAGAGTTCTTGAGCTTGTTCAATAATAATTTCATTTGTTTTTCCTGATTCAGCTAAATTTCCATTAAAATCAAATTTTTTATTCGAATTTTTTCTTACCCATTTATCTATCAAACAGTTTCCAGGACCGATATCTTTACTGAAAAAATTTTCACCACCAGACTTTGTATTTATGATAGTTATATTAGAGATTCCCCCAATATTAAGTATACATGTTGGCGGTTCAATTTTTTTTTGATCGACAATTAATTGATGAAAAATTGGAGTTAAAGGTGCTCCCTCCCCTCCATTCAATATGTCATTTGTTCTAAAATCATGAACAATTTTTTTTCTTGTAAGCTGAGATAATAATTGAGCATCACCCAGTTGATAGGAAATATATTCCTCAGGATTATGAAAAATAGTTTGGCCATGAAACCCAATTAAATAATTCAAATTTTTGACATTAATGTCTTTAATTATTTTAGCATGGAAAATTGTAATTTCGCGTTCAAGTTCAGAAAGGTCAGCAGAATTTTTTTTTATATCATTTTTACTGTTTATCTTTTCTTTTAACAAATGAATCTTTTTATAAATACTTTCATCATATTCATAATATTTATCTTGAATTGATTCGTAATAGCTCATTCCATTAGACTGTATCAATGAAGCATCTACTCCATCTCCAGAGGTGCCGCTCATTAGTCCCAAAGATGTATAACTTTTTTGCATATTTTTATTTATTTATAGTAGTTTTTGTATAATAGTGGATTAAACTATTAACTCTATGAAAAATACATTTTTAAATGAAATGAAATCTCGCGGATATCTTAATCAATGTACGGATTTAGATAAATTAGATGAAATTTGTAATAAAAAAGCCATAGTTGGCTATATAGGTTTTGATTGTACTGCTGATAGTCTTCATGTTGGTAGTTTGCTACAAATAATGATTTTAAAATTAATGCAAAAACATGGGCATAGACCCATAGTTTTACTTGGAGGAGGAACTACTTTAATAGGTGATCCATCAGGTAAAGATGCAACTAGAAAAATTTTAAGACAAAAAGAAATAAAAAAAAATATTCAGAGTATAAAAAAAGTATTCAATAATATCTTGGATAATTCTAACAGAAAGACAAAACCTATATTTGTTGATAATGCTGAATGGCTTACCAAATTAAAATTTATCCAGTTTCTAAGAGATGTTGGTAGTCATTTTACCATCAATAAAATGCTTACATTCGATAGTATTAAATTAAGATTAGAGAGAGAACAGTCTTTAAGTTTTATGGAATTTAATTACATGATTCTGCAAGCATTTGATTTCTATCAACTATTTAAAACTCATAATTGTATTTTACAAGTTGGTGGTTCTGATCAATGGGGAAATATTGTTAACGGTGTAGAGCTCATTAGAAGGATACTTAAAAAGGAGTCCTTTGGTTTAACTTCTCCACTTATTACATTGTCATCTGGTTTGAAAATGGGCAAAACAGAAAAAGGAGCTATATGGTTAAATAAAAATTTGTTTTCTCCATATGATTATTGGCAGTTTTGGAGAAATACGGATGACCGTGATGTTAAAAGATTTTTAAATTTTTTTACGGAAATTAAAACAAATGAAATAGATGAATTATGTGAAAAGGAAAAAAATATTAATAAACTTAAAATATTACTTGCAAATGAAGCAACAAGTATACTTCATGGTAAATCGGCCTCAAAAAAAGCATTTGAGACAGCAAAAAAGACTTTTGTAGATGGGGGATTAGGTTCAGAGTTACCTGAAATCAATTTAAGATACGACGAAATAAATAAAGGAATTGATATTTTAAACTTCCTTTCTGAAAATAAAATTTTGTCTTCAAAAAGTGAAGCAAGAAGGGCAATCGCTAACAATGGATTAAAATTCAATAATATCGCGATAAATGAAGATAAAAAATTTATTGAACATAAAGATTTTAGAAACAACGTCTTAAAAATATCCTTTGGTAAAAAAAAGCATTATTTAATAAAAATTATTTAGAATTTTTTTTTTTATCAATAATTTTTTGAATAAACCTTGGTGTAATAGTACGTATTGGATTAATTGTTGTTTTAATTTTTCCTGGCGGGCCTTTCATTTTAAAACTTATTCCAAATAATCCCTCACCAATCTCTTTAGGAATAACAATATCACCGATTACTGGAATTTTTGAAATCATTTTATTTAACGTTTTAGCTGGCACTAATGTTCCCCTCAAACTTGTCAATTCTGAATTTTGATAACCCTCCATTAAAATTGAAATACTGGGACCTAGGGCTAAAATCTCATTTAGTTTTAAATTATTTTTTGTTTTTTCCATCTTTATTTCCAAAAGATCAAAAGTCAAACCTTCTCCTGCGGCTAAATCAGCTAAACCACCAAGGTCAGCTAGCGATAATAATTTAACCATACCTGGTGCATTAATAACTTTAAAATTTTCAATTAATAATTTAGAACTTGATTTTTTATCTTCAATTATAGATGAGTATAACAATTTACCACCTGTAAGACCTTTAAAAAAACTGAACTCTGTTAAAAGAGGTCTAGTAAGATCAGAATAAACCTCTAAATATTGTTTTTGGTAATTTTTGTCGTGTTTCATTGTAATATCTAAAAAATTATTACCTCCAAAACTACCTTTTGAAGAAATTTTAATAAATTTACCTCTCTCAATCTTTCCTAAGAGTTTAAAATTTTCAAGTTTTTCAGACAGAGGGACATCCATTTTTTTAAAATCAATTTCGATTTCTTTATTTAAATTGGAAAAAGGATTATCTTTACTTTTCTCGTTCAAAAATTTAGGCAAGTTAGTCGCATCAAACTGATTACCTTTAATTAAAATTTTATCACCAAAATTTATCTCAAAGTCATTATTTACTTTCATATTTTTTTTGGTTTTGAATTTTGCTTTTTTTAGTGATAAAAATTTATTATTTTTTAGTTTGAGATCTTTAAAAAAAATTTCATTATCGCCTTGAATAAAACTTAATTTGTTAACCAATAAATTTTCATTAAATTTTTCAAATTCTAGATTTATTTTACCTATAGTATTTTTTGGATTTTCAAAATTAATAGCCTCTAATTTTAAAAATTTATCAAAATCAGCACTTAGAATGACTTTTGTATTTTTGTTAATCTTGATATTTTCCAGGTTAAAATCTAAAAAAATACCCTTGTTTGTTGAGTATGAGCCATCAATGTTAATTTTTGTTTGTTTAGGGGTGAATTCACTTTTCACTTCAGCTTTGGAAACAGAAACAAGATTAATTTTTTCTGACAAAAATTCATTATTTATAAATTCTTTATTATAAAAACTTAAATTAGAAATTTTACCATTATTAGTTATACTGTAGTCTTTAACTTTATAAGTTTTATCGAAAATTACAAAAAAACTGTTGTTAAACGAACCTTCTAAATTTGTTAAATTATCTAGATTTGAAAATTTATTTAAAAGATTTAAATCTTTTTTTTCTTTTCCATTGAATTTTATGTCAGTCGTAAAGTTAGCATTTATTTCAACCTCAGGCAAAAATTCAATTTTTAGGTCTCCATCAATAATTTTTAAGAAACTTATCTCACCAAAAATATTTTTTACCAAAATATCAGATTTATCTGCAATAAAATCAAAATTGGTTTTGGTTAAGATTAAATTATCAACTGTTTTTGCTTTTAAGTTTGTAAAAGATCCTCTAGCAATAAAATTTTCGAATAAATTGTTTTTACCTAAAAAAAATTCAATTTCCGTATTTAGCTTACCCTCTAAAATTTTATTTTTTATAAAACTTGTTAAATTTGAGGGTTTAAAAGTATTTGATATTTCTTTGAGTTGATTTACCTCAATTCGATTCAAAACAAGATTTATCTTTTTTATTTGAGTTTCAGTTTTAATCAATGAAATAAAATCTAAATAAACTTTTATGTTTTTTGCTGGAATGGGGATATTTCTATAATTAATTATTGGATTATTTGTTTCTAAAAACAAGCTAAGCTCTTTAATATCAATTTTAAATTTTATTGAACTTAATTTTAAATCGATATTATTATTAGTTTGATTAATTTTATATGTAATAAGATTGTTAAATTTTTTGGTTTCTATACCTAATGTCGATAAAACTGTTATAAATATAGCTGAGAGTATGAAAAATATTAAAACTAATTTATATAATATTCTTTTCATTATCTATTTCTAATACCTCCTTCTATGAATTGATCTATATTTCCATCTAATACGCTAGTAGGATTTGTGTTTTCGATTTTATTTCTCAAATCTTTAACTAATTGATATGGTTGTAAAATATAAGAACGAATTTGATGTCCCCAGCCTATATCAGTTTTAGAGTTTATATTTTTTTGATTTTCTTCTTCTCTCTTTTGAATTTCATATTCGTATAGTCTAGCTTTAAGCATTTTAAAACAGGTTTCTTTATTTTTATGTTGAGATCTCTCATTTTGACATTGAACAACTATTTTAGTTGGTAAATGGGTTACTCTAACAGCGCTATCCGTAGTGTTAACATGTTGTCCTCCTGCACCGCTTGATCTATAAGTATCAATTCTTAAATCCTTCTCGTCTATTTTTATATTTATATCATCGTCTATAGCTGGATAAACCCAGACACTAGCAAAACTAGTGTGTCTTCTTGCTCCGCTGTCAAAAGGTGAGATTCTTACTAATCTATGTACACCAGACTCAGCTCTCATTAATCCATAAAGGTAATCTCCGCTTACTTTAATTATCGATGATTTTATACCAGCTTCTTCACCCCTATGTTCACTTATGATTTCATAATTAAATTTTTTCTTATCAAACCATCTTAAATACATTCTACGAAGCATCTCAGCCCAGTCTTGACTCTCAGTTCCTCCTGCACCTGCATGTATTTCTAGATAAATATCTAAGTTGTCATTCTCTCCTGATAAAAAACAATTAACTTCAGTTTCTTTTAAATTATTTAGTATCTGATCTATATTTGAGTGACATTCATCAATAATTTCCTGATTTCTTTCCTTTACAGCTAAAGACAACAGTTCTTTGAGATTTTTCAGGTCATTTTGGGAAGTTTTATAGTTTTGTAAAATAAAAAGAAAAATTTTTTTTTGTTGAACTGTTCTTTTAACTAAGTCTTTATCTTCCCAAAAATTTTTTTGAAGAATTTTTTTTTCTATTTCTTGTAATTTTTTTTCGATATTATTTTGATCAAAGATACCCCCTAATACTACTAAGTATTTTTTCAACAATATTTAATTTTTCTTCAAAGCTTTTCATTAATAGAACTGTCTAAATTTTACAAAATTATCTCTACCATTAATTGAAATAAGATTATTATCTTTAATATTATTTATATCTTTTCCTTTTAGTGCTTCAACAATTATGTTTTTATCTCCTATTGATGATTTTAAACCAGTATCATAATTTAAGGAAGTTAAATAAATATTCTGCGGTATCTTAAAATCACGAAAATCTTCTTTGAACATAGCGTTTTCAACAAAATATTTAAAAATTGGTAAAGCAGCTTTTGAACCGGTCTCATATTTTCCGAGCGTTTTTGGATTGTCAAACCCAATATAAACTCCAATAACTAAGTCCGAAGAAAATCCGATAAACCAGGCATCAAAATTATCATTAGTAGTCCCGGTTTTGCCTCCAAGAGGAACATTTAAAGACCTTAATTTTTTTGCAGTGCCTCTTTTTACTACACCATTTAATATAGTTACCATTTGATATGCAGTTTCTTCACTGAAAACTCGCACATTTGTATTTTTAATTTCAGGAAGTTCATTTGAATTTTCTATAAATCTATCGCACCTCAAACATTTTCTATTTTGTGCTTGAAAAATTGTTTTTCCTCTTCTGTCTTGAATTCTAGATATAAGAGATGGTTCAATTTTTTTTCCACCATTTACAAAGGGAGCGTAGGCTGCGGTTAGGTTTATTAAAGTTGTCTCTGCTGCACCAAGTGAAACTGATAAAAGTTCAGGAATTTCCTCATAAATATTTAATTGTTTTGATAACTCTAAAATCTTTTTTAATCCTAATATTTTAGCTATCCTTACTGTCATAAGATTTCTAGAATATTCTATTCCTTTTCTAAAAGTAGAAGGACCGTAAAATTTCTTTCCATAATTTTCAGGTTTCCAATTTTTTAAACCAACCCCTTGACTTTCAACAAATGGGGCATCTAATATAATAGAATTTGGCGAAAACCCGTTTTCTAAAGCTGCTGCGTAAACAATTGGTTTAAAAGCAGAACCTGGTTGTCTTTTAGCTTGAGTGACTCTATTAAATTCACTAGATTTGAAATTAAATCCTCCAACTAAAGCTTTCACGTCACCTGTGTGTGGGTTTAAAACTACAATACCGCCATTTACTTTTGGATACTGCTTTAATTTCCAGACATTGTTAATTTTTTTAACGAATATAATATCTGCAATTTCGTGTCTGTCGGTAATGGTTTTGTTTGCTCGTAAAGTCCATTTTACGTTCTTATAAGTTAAAATGCCAAATGTATCTTTATTTTTTTTATTTTTAATTATTTTAAATTTTATTTGATTGTTATTCAGCTCAACAATTTCAGCTAATTGCCATTTCAAAGTCGGGTCTAATTTTATTTTCTCAATTTTAGTATTCCAATTTTTGTTTTTAATTTTATTTGTAATAGGTCCCCTCCAACCATGTCTCCTATCATATTCTTCAATCCCTTTTCTTAGGGATCTTAATGCGTGAATTTGATAATTAATATCAAGCGGTGTTCTAATGCTTAATCCTTGCGAGTATAATTTTTCAAATCCGTAGTTTTCATTTACAGAACGCCTAACCTCTTCTGTGTATGAATTTGCTTCGTTTACAATTTCAATCTTTCTTTTTTTCAAGTTAATTTTGGATTCTTTCAATTTATTAAACTCTTGCCTTGTAATAAAATTATTTTCTTCTAAATTTTTTAAAACTAAATTCCTCCTAAATTTAGCAACCTCCGGATATTTATAAGGGTTATATTTACTTGGAGCTTTTGGTAGTGCCGCTAATAATGAGGCGTCTGAATAATTCAACTCTTTAATTGATTTATTGAAATATTCTAAACTCGCTGCAGCTATACCGTAAGTTCCTTGCCCAAGATATATTTGATTTAAATATAATTCTAAGATCCTCTCTTTTGTATATGCGCGTTCAATTCTAAAAGCTAAAATGGCTTCTTTGACTTTTCTTCTCAAAGAAACTTCATTCGTTAAAAGAAAATTTTTAGCTACCTGTTGAGTAATAGTTGAGGCTCCTTCTAATCTTTTATTTTGAGATATATTTTTTATATTATTAATTACTGCTCGCAATATTCCTTTAGCATCAATACCTGGGTGGTTAAAAAAATTTTTATCCTCTGCAGAAAGAAAAGAGTTAATTACTTTTTGAGGTATAGAATCATATGGCACAAACAATCTTTTTTGTAATGCATACTCAGCAATCAACTTACCGTCTTCGGAGTATACTCTGCTTGAAATTGGGGGCTGATAATTTGATAGTTTTTTATAATCAGGTAGACCAATTGAAAAATACCACAAAGTTGAAAATGAAAATAAGATTATTATAATTAGAAATATAATCAAAAATTTAATCGAAAAATTGAAAAATTTAAACATTTAACCTTTTATTAATAAAAAATTTGACTTTCTTGAGGCATTAAAATTTAATTTTGTGTATTTAATCATAATAATGTATAAAATAACAGTATGACAAATTTCAAATTTACAGATTTCAAAAAAATAAAAGGAATTCAATTAAAATGGAAAAAAATTTATACATTGATGCATCGCATCCTAATGAAACACGAATCGTTCTTAAATCAGATAATTCAATCGAAGAGTACGAATTTGAAGATAAGAACAATTTAAATTTTAAAAATAACATTTATTTAGGTACTATTAGTAGAGTCGAGCCATCTTTACAGGCTGCTTTCGTAAATTTTGGAAGAGACCGACATGGGTTTCTAGCTTTCAATGATATTCAATCAGATTATTATCAAATACCATTTGAAGATAAAGAAAAAATAAAATTTGCAGAAGAACAAATAAGGGAAAATCTAAAAAATAAAACTTTAGAGGATAATCAAATAACCAGTCAAAATGGAACAACCGCTGAAATTCCTGAAAATGGAAAAGATGAAACTTCAGAAAATACTAAAAATGAAGAAGTAGAAAAAAAAGATTATAGAGATGAAGTAAAATCTTCATATGGAATAAAAAGGTATAAAATACAAGAAGTCATTAAACCCGGCCAAGTAGTTCTTGTACAAGTTATCAAAGAAGAAAGAGGTCAGAAAGGAGCAGCTTTAACAACATTTATTTCTTTAGCTGGAAAATATATTGTATTAATGCCTAACACGCCAAAGGGTGGAGGTATTTCAAGAAAAATATTTAATTCTTCTGACAGGCAAAAAATAAGAGTGATTTTGAATGAAATTGATATACCTAAAAGTATGGGTGTAATTGTTAGAACCGCAGGTGCTAATAAAACTAAAAATGAGATTGAAAAAGATTTTCAAAATACTCTGGGAACTTGGGAACAAATTAAAGACAGGGCATTAGACTCTAACGCTCCTTCTTTAGTTTATGAAGAAGGAGATATAATTAAAAGAACACTAAGAGATACATATGATAATGAAACAAAAAATATTTACATTGAAGGAAATGACGCTTATCAAAAAGCAAAAAAATTTATGAAAGAATTAATGCCTAAAAACGTGAAGAATATAAAAAAGTACCGTGGTAAAATACCGCTTTTTCATTATGCAAATATTGAAAAAGAAATTAATAACATTTTTGAACCAACTGTTAAACTTAAATCAGGTGGATATTTAGTAATAAATCCTACAGAGGCTCTAGTTGCTATTGATATAAATTCTGGACAATCAACAAAACAAATTAATATTGAAAAAACAGCTTTGAACACAAATTTGGAAGCTGCAGCTGAAATTGCACATCAAATTAAATTAAGAGATTTGTCAGGTTTAATAGTGATTGATTTTATTGATATGATGAACTTTTACAACAGGCGTACCGTAGAAAAAAAAATGAGAGAAGGAATTAGGAAAGATAGAGCAAGGATACAAATTGGAAAAATTAGTAATTTTGGACTGTTAGAGATGACCCGACAAAGATTACGCGAAGGCTCGATTAAATGGGAGACTCAACTTTCCTTAAGTTCGTTCTCTCAAAAAATTTTAAAAAAAATACAACATTTAGCATTTACAGAAAAAGTGAAAATAATAAAAACTTTTATTCCTGAAAAAGTGAAAATGTTTATCGAAAAAAATTTTTCAGAGGAATTTAAATATTTTCAGAAAAAATATTTAATAAAGATTGAATTATTATCTGATGAAAAACTGATTATACCTGAGTATAAAATTGAATTACTTAATAGATCAAAAAAGTTAATCAATACTGTCGAACATATAAGTCCAATAATTGGTAACAAAAACTTTCTCAAAGACAAAAAAAAAGAAAAGAGAGAAACAAAAAAGATAAAAAAAGATATTAAAAAAACGAAAACAAAAATAAAACTAAGAACACTTTGGGTAAGAAGGAAAAAAAAAATTAGATAATCCCTTCAGTTGGAGTGCTTGGAGATCCAAAATAATTTTTTTTCATTCTACCTGCTAGAAAAGAATTTCGACCAGCAATTACCGCGTCTTTAAAAGCTTTTGCCATTAAAATTGGTTTTTTTGCTTTAGCAATTGCAGAATTAATCAAAACACCGTCACAACCAAGTTCCATAGCTATTGTAGCGTCAGATGGTATACCAATACCTGCATCAACAATTACTGGTACTTTGGATTGTTTAATAATTAATGAAATATTTGTTTTATTTTGTAAACCTAAGCCTGAGCCTATTGGAGAAGCTAATGGCATTATTGCAGAGGCTCCATTATCCTCTAATTTTTTTGCTAGAAGTGGATCATCTGTGCAATAAACCATAACTTGAAAACCCTCTTTTACTAAAATTTTAGTAGACTTAATTGTTTCAATCATATTAGGAAATAATGTTTTTTTGTCTCCTAAAACTTCTAATTTTACAAGCTTCCAGCCTCCCATTTCTCTGGCTAATCTTAGAGTTCTTAGTGCTTCCTCAGATGAAAAACACCCTGCGGTGTTTGGCAAATAAGTTATTTTTTTTGGATTTAAAAAATCAGTTAAAATTGGTTTTTTTTTATCTAAAATATTTATTCTTCTTACTGCAACTGTAACCATATCTGCTCCTGAAGATTTTATAGCTTTGGCGGTTTCAATAAAGTTTTTATATTTGCCGGTACCGACAATTAGTCTTGATTTAAGTTTTTTGTTTGCAACCTTAAATGTATCCTTTTTCATTTTAACCACCACCTATAAAATGAACAATTTCTATTTTATCCCTATGTTTTAATAATTTTTTTCTATAATTAACTCTCGGGATAATTGCTCCATTACATTCGATCGCTATTTTTTTATTATTAATTTTGTATTTTATTAATAGATCTGAGATTGAAAAATTAGATTTAATCGTAATATTTTTTCCATTTAATTGTATTTTTGCCATAATTAAGCTAATCAATGATATTATTAAATAACGATGAACAAAATTATAATTCTTAATGGACCAAATCTCAACCTTTTAGG
>MDTD01007982.1_pt1 | contig 18577 bp, 14 predicted proteins | sample 811221 | NCBI WGS metagenome assembly MDTD01 (sample SAMN05326646, study PRJNA326480) | marine metagenome | isolation source: seawater | place: Pacific Ocean: South West | collected 2011 | reverse complement strand
ATTCTACATAATGAAGCAAAAATCTTGGGAGAAAAAATCATCATAGGTAATATAAGAATAAAAAATAACCTATTGGGAATTGTTAAAATTAGACAATTTTTAGCTTTATCATTTTCATACAAAGAGCTTTTTAATTTTTCTATCATATCCTTATAATTCAAAATTATATCTCCTCCAACAGAGATAATATTTCTATTAGTTTTATTCTCCTCATATGATTTTTTTAATAAATAATAAATAACTTCTACAAGCTGATTGGCATGAATAGGTTGTCTTAGTCCTGAAGTATCAGGAATCATTATTATTCTAAGAGTTCTCATAATTTTTAGTATTTTTGAAATATTTTTATCTTTGTAATTATCTATAGAACCATATATCAGTGTTGGCCTAATAATGTGGCAACTTATACCCAATTCTTCTGCAATTTTAATTAATTTATTTTCTGAATCCAATAATTTTATTGATAAATTCTTATCAAATAAATTCGATTCGAATCTTTTTGTTTGAGCTGATGTAGAAGAGCAAGCATAAATACCTTTTAGATTTTTTAATTTATCCTTATTAAAATCAAGTATATATTTTAAGAAATCTGATAAATCCCATATAGGCACAAAACTAACTATTACATAATGCTGATTATCAACTAAAGAAAAAGATTCGGGACTTTTTAAATCAATATAGTATTTTGATACACTTTTTCTTCTTGAGAAAGGATATATTTTATCAAATTTATTTTTATTAAAGTTAATAAAAGCTTTTCCAGATAAAGTTGTACTTCCAAATAAATAAATATTCATAAATCTACTTTATTATTGAAAAAAATCTTCTTATATATCTCAAAATAAATGGTACAAAAAATAAAATTCCAAATGACTTTTTATATGCATAAATAACTTCTTTAAATCTCAATCTATTTTTCTTTGAACTCACTCCCCCAGAGGACATATTTACCAATTGATTATTTAAAACTAAAATAGAAATATTTGGCATAATACTAAATCTCAAAAAATAATCTAAGTCTGCTGCGAGTTGGAAATCTTGTGAGAAAATTGAAAAATTATCAAAAATTCTTTTATTAAATAATGTTGATTGATGAGGTGGAATATATCCTAAAAAAAGTTTATTTCTATATTTTTTTGCATTGAGAATAATAGATTTTTTATTATTGAAAAAGATAGATTGTCTAATAATTTTATTTGTATTTTCTTTTATATATTTTCCTCGACACACTATTAGATCATATTTTTTAGACAAATTATTAATCCTTTTTACCAAATATTCTAGAGAAGTAGGAGAAGATGCCCAATCATCAGATCCCCAAAATAAAACCCATTCATCATCTTCTATTTTATTAAGGCCCTGATTCATTGCACCAAAAATTCCCCTAAATTCATCATTCTCTTCAATAAAATTAAACCTTAAATCGTTTGAACATATTTTTCTTAACCACTCTTTATGCATTTTATTGGATTTACCATCTATAAATAGCAAATTCCATCCTTTCCAAGTTTGTTTTTCTAATGACTCTATTAGTTTTGGAAGAATTAAATAACTATTTAAGGTAGGAACAATAATTTTAATTGAATTTATCATTTCTCTTTTTGAATAACTTAGCTGGGTTACCTTTATAAATTCCATATTCTTCAATATTACCAGAAATAAGCGATCCTAAGGAAGCGACTGAACCTCTTTTCATGATCGTTCCAGGCGCAATAATTGATTTTGCCGCTATCCAACAATCATCTTCAATAATTATATTTTTTAGCTCCAAGTCAAAAGTTTCTTTTCTATAATTATGGTTTCCTGTACAAATGTAAACGCCTTGAGAAAGACATACTCTATCACCAATATAGACCATAGATAGATTGTCAATCCATAAATCCTCTCCAAACCAACAATGATCACCCACCTCCAGATTCCAGGGTTCTGAAATAAATAATCTTGATTTAATTTTTCCACCTAAGCCTATTTTTGCACCAAAAATCTTTAATAATATTTTTCTCCAATAAGTTCCTGGTATAAATGAAGCTAAAAGAGGTTTTCCAAATAAAAACCATATAATCTTATTAAAATTTCTTGAAATTGAAGATTTTTTCCTTACATATAAATTTAACATTTGATATTTTGCCATTACAATTTTAGATAAATATATATCTATATTAATCAAAATTTGATTTGCATAATTTTATTTAGATTTAATATCTTGACATATTGATTGATAAATCTTATTTGTCTTTGCAATGATATTTGACCAACTATGATTTTCAATTACATATTCATAAGCTAGCTTTGAAATATTATCACGTTCAAATTTTTTCATTTCAAAAAATAATTTTAGTGCTTTAACAATTTCTTCAGTTGATGGGTTTGTCTTGATTGCAGCTCCTAATTTTAATGCTTTATTAAGATTACAATTATCACTGATTAAACATGGAAGTCTATAAGACATAGCTTCAATAACTGCCATTGGTAATCCTTCTGAAAATGAATTAAGAATAAATGCAGAAGAATTTCTTAATATCTTTTCTTTTTCTAAATCAAATGCAGGATCTGTAACTATTATTCTTTTTATATTTTGAGTATTTTTAAGTATTTTTTTTATATCAATATCTCCTGAACCTGTAAAACAAAGCCACCAATTTTTACTACATTCTAATTTTGAAATAATCTGCCATGCTTTTATTAATTGATAAATTCCTTTTTTTTTATGAAATCTTCCCATAAAAAGTAGAACATTTGCGCAATCAGGAATTTTATTCTCCCAATATTTGGGTCTTCCAATATCTTTTTTATTAATAAATTCAGGCACATCCATACCATTTGTTATGATTTGCGTTTTCCAATCTAGATTAATTGTCTTAATAGATTGATACTCAGAATCACAAAGAGACTGTATAAGTGAACTATTCTCTAAAGCGTATCTTTCCCATATTTGCCATGCTATTTTCTTTTTAAAATTTGATTGATTTAGTGCCCATTTATCTAACATTCCGTGAGGACAGATAATATAAGGTATATCGTATTTAACTAATTGTCTTGTGATTCTCGTATGAAGCCTCCAAAGCCCATGTAAATGAACAATTGATGGATTAATTTCAAGAACTCTTCTAAATAAATTTCTTCTTTTAAAAGGATTAGAATAATTACTACTAGCTATCCAATCAACTTCAATATTTACTTTTTTTTGTTCCTTAATTAATTGCTCAACAACAGTAGTAATTCCACCGTCACTAAAATCATAAGAATAAGAAATATGTAGTACTTTCATTAATTAAATCTTTTATTCCAAATGCGGGAGAATACTATAATTGGTATAAAAATTGATAAATAAATAAATACCAACTGTAAAAGATAACCCCTACTAAAGAGAATATAAAGATAACTCAAATATAAACTATAAATAACTTTTGTTAATGGATCGCTAAAATTAAGAATAAACCACTGCCATATTCGCTTATAGAAAAGACCTATAAAAATATTTACCGCAATTAATGCAATCCAACCTCCAGCTAAATAGTATTCTGCAAAGCCTAAGCAGGCTGCTCCAACTTCCCAGAAGATTCCTTCATAAATTATTCTATAGATATCTACCATATAAGTACCTGTAGGTTTATTTGGCCAAATCTTTCTGGGTATAGGTAAAGCAATTGCATTTAAAATAGGAGCCAATCCTACATGTTCATATTTTTCAGGAGTAATATGAATAATAGCGGCTGAAGTATTAAATATATTTGAATCAAAAAATGCTGCCTTTAATGATTTACCTATCAGTGTATTATCATCTTTTAAGATATTTTTGCTATAGTTCGCATTTACTTTATTTAAGTCAAAGTCAAGACCTTTTCCATATGATCTAGTTATTTGAATTAATCCAAAAAATATAAAAGATGTAAGGAATAAAACTGATAATAATCTAACACTTGGCTTAATTTTCTTATAAAAAAAATAAATTAAAAATAATGGCAAATATAAAATCAATAACCTATATCTAAAACCTAAAGTTATAAATAATCCAGATGAAACTACTAAATAAAAAATAAACTTAGTTCTCTCTTTACTACCATTTAGAAGTGCAATAAACATTAAAACCACTCCTGGTATTAAAAAATTAACAACATATGAAATATAGGCAGACAATGATCCCTGATAACCTGATATTCCCTCTTGAATGGGAGAAAGATTTCTAAAGAAAATAATTGAATTAATAAGTGAAGATCCATAATTAATAAACTGGCATAAGAACGCAAAAATAATAATTCTTTCAGCCCATTTATGAATAAATAAAACCTTTGCTCTATCAAATTCATCAAACTTTAATTTATTGATTCCAAATTTTTTCAAGTTATATTTATTTTTATAATTAAAACCAATTTGAAATGAAAAATAAGAAACAAATGCTCCAAATAATCCTGCTTGATAATATTCTCTATGGTCAGTAGCCCTATATATAATTGATCCATCAGGTGAGGATGATGAAATAATTGGTCCTATTACACAATAAAAAAGAGTTAATAGAGCATACAAAGTAGTTGGTTGAAAAATATAATACCACTTGTTATTTAAATAATTTACAAATAATTGATATAAACAGAAAGTTAGCAAGGAATATAATAATAGGGCCTCATAGAAATTTAGAGTAAAGAGAAAGTCTATAATCATATTAGAGATATTATTCTAGTAATTAGTGAAGAATAGTAAGAATATCGTGGCTTTTCAATTGCTCTAATTGATGCTTTTTCTAAACCTCTAGCGAAATCATCCAAATCAAAGTTATTTAAATTACTTTTTGCAATATCAGTCATTTCTAAAGTCTCTTCAATACTTTGATTCTCAATTTTCTGCATAAAATAAACTAATTCCTTTTTATCATAAGGATCAAAGATAAATCCTGAAAGATTATTTATTATCAAATCTACCGCACAGCCGCAATTCTTGCTAACAATACATGGCAATCCTGAAGCAATTGCTTCATTTATGACTAAGCCCCAATTATCGAAATAACTTGGAAGTATAAAAGCGGAAGATTCCTTATAGTACTTTACAAGATCTTCTATTTGAAGCCAGTTAATCAATTCAAATTTAGATCTATCAATTATTATTTCGGAATATTCAACTAATTTTGAATATAATTCTCCAGAACCTATTATTTTTAATCCCCAATTACCGCCTAACTTTTGATAATTTGAAAAACTTTCTATTAAACTAAATAAATTTTTTCTTTTTAATAATCTACTTACACATAGAAAATACTTATTGTTATTAAGATTTTTATTTAATTTATATTCTTCAAAAAATTTATTATCTACGACATCCCAAGGTGAAAAAATATTTTCACTACTAAAACCAAGTTCTTCTAAATACAATTTACTTTCTTTTCCTGCGACTAAAGCAGAACTATAACCTTTTAATATAAATGCTTTTATAATCTCTTTTAGAAAAAATCTTTTTCTATTTTTTTCAGTTTTAATTATTGAATCACTCACAATTACTATCGGAATCTTATTCTTATTAGAAAACAAAAGTAATCTCTGATAGCTTCTATCCGCCCATCCAATAGAAATAATTACATCTGGCTTAATTAAAGGGATATGAATTTTATAAAAATTATCTATATCTCTATTAGATATATCTTTTTCATCATCATTAAATCTAGGGAATTTATAGACCGGATATTTATAATCTTTTGATGAGTTCCATAAATATTCTCTAGATTGAGGTCTTGTCTCAAATACAAATATATTTAAATTTAAATTTATTAAAGATTCAAATCTAGAATTATGATATGGACCAATATTTCTTAATACTATTAGTAATTTCATCATCCAAAAAGATTTTCCCAATTATTAATTACCAAATCAACATCATAATTTCTCAAATTAACTATTGATTGCCTTCTGTAAAAATCTCTTAATTCCTTTGACTCAAGCATTTGATTTAATACTTTAATCCAAGTATTAACATCTTTAACGGGTACCATTATGCCTGCTTTGCCATTATTTAATACTTCCCTGCAAGCTGGAACATCTGAAGCAATTATTGGCAATTCAGCAGCCATCGCTTCAATCAAAGCTATTCCAAATCCCTCAGAAGAACTTGTAGAGAAAGCAAATATATCTGCACTAGCAAGGATTTCAGGGATATTTAATCTAGGGCCAAGAAATATATTACTTGGATCAAGACCAACTTTATGGGCTTTTTGCTCTAAATATAATCTTTTTTTACCACTGCCTATCAGATATAAATTACAATTATTCTTGATTTTAGAATATGCTTTTATTAATGTCTCTTGATCTTTAATTTCATCCAATCTAGCTATCATTACTATAGTTTTCTTATTTTTAGATTTTATTTGGGATTTATTTTTTAATTTATTTAATTCATCTTTAAAATATTTTACATTTATACAATTTGGAATAACATCTGCAAATTTAATATTTTTATCTATCTCCCAATAAGAATCTACTATGGCTTTTGAGCATGGTACAAGTTTTGCCTGAAATAAATTAAATATTCTCATTAAAAAAATAGATTTTAAACTTTTTATAGATAATTTACTTACAGTATTCTGTATACATATCGCAATATTATTAGTAGCCGATAATTTTGCACCAATCATGACCCATAGAGTTGTAATATTATTAAAATAAATTATTAAATTTGAGGGTTTCTCTTTTTTTAAAAATTTAAAAATAAAAAATAAAAGTGATAAACCTCTTTTTTTCTTAAAGGATATTATTTTCAAATTACTATATTTATTCTGAAAAAAGAAATTATCAGAATATTCATTTAAATTTATATTTAAGTTAATCAAATAATGTTCTGAATTTAATTTTTTTTCTGCAGAAGCCAATGTAAAAGCAAGATTCTCTATCCCTCCTATTTTTAAACCGTCTAAAATATGAAAAGATTTTCTCATTTTAATAAATACTTTAGATATTCATTAGACATTTTTTCAATAGAAAATTTTTCTTTTGCATATAGTTTCGCTTTTTTTGCTTTACTTTGAATCTCATTATAGTTTTTAGTCATATAAAAAATTTTATGAGCAAGATCTTTTGGATTAGACTTCTCAAAAAAGAATCCATATTGTCCTTTACCTAAAATCTCTTTACAAGCTCCAACATTGGAAGCAAGAATTGGTACACCAGATACCATTGCCTCAGCTAAAGCTATTCCAAAACCCTCATCAACTTTAGCAGAAAAAACAAAAATATCTAATTTAGATAATAATTCTGGAATATCTCTTCTACAACCAAGAAATTCTACCATCGATTCAACACCTAAACTTTTAGCGAGTTTTTCTAATAATTCCCTTCTTGATCCATCTCCAATAATTGAAACTTTAATTTTTATATTATATTTCAAAATCTCAGGTATTGATTTGATTAATGTTGATTGATCTTTATGTTTTTCTAAACGCGCAACCATTCCTAATCTTAAAACCTTATTAGTTAAAAAATTCCTTTCATTTTTATAATTTGAAAACTTTACTATGTCGCAACAATTATATACCCTACATAATGATCTTCTTGGCAATAAAAAATATTTCCTACTCGCTTCCAATATATAATCAGAACAGCAAATACATTTTCTAGTAAAAACTCTTCCTAATTGAACTAATATTTTAAATTTAAGCATCGAGTTTTCATTAATTGGTGGATAATTTCCTATATGAGTACATATATTTTTTACCATCGCTAGCTTTGCACCTATAGAAACAAAAAGGTGCCAACCGAAAGGGAAACAAAGAACTGCTTTAGGTTTTAATTTATTACAAATTTTAAAAGTAAAATAAACTAAATTGAAGTATCTTATTAAACCCTTTTTTAAAGGATTATAAAAATTAACATTAATATCTATACTACTAAATTCATCCAATAAATCATTAGGATATTTGTCAAAACAAATTAGTTGTATTTTTTTACCTTTTGACTTCCAATAACTTGCAAGATTTAATGAAAGTTGTGGACAACCTTCTGCTACCAAAGAATTGAGAACAATTAAAATATCGCATTTATCTTTACCATAATTAGACATATAAAAATACTTGATTTCCTATCTTAACTATAAATCAAAATCTAATTAATATTTAAGAAATTTTTTTATATTTGTTTATATAACATTTATTTTTAATCAAATAAAAAATAAATTTTTATAGATTAAGTATATTTGCCAAATCATATTCAATATCATCAAAATTCCTAATATAAGGCGATTTAAATTTTTTTAAAATGTCTCTATTATGAAATAGTTTTATAAATAATTTTGACCAATATTTTGATTTTGGAGGCAAGAGGAAGCAATTAGGTTGATTTTCTAAAAGTTCTTTTATCCCTCCTAAATTTGAACCAGCTACAGGGATACCAGCTGCAAATGCTTCTAGAACACTTAATGGTCCAGTCTCCAACCATATTGATGGAATAACAGCTAAGTCATAAAATTGTAATTTATTTAAAAGTTCAATTTGGGGTAACTTTCCACATAATTTGAACCTTTTATCATTTCTAATACTCCTTATTAATTTTTTTGAATAACTACTTTTACCCCAATAGGGTCCATAAAGATCTAATTTAATTTTTATATTATCTGGCAATTTTAATATTGCCTCAACAAGAATATGTATACCTTTTTGAGGATTACATCTCCCCCAGAAAACTAGTTTCAGAATATCTTCATTTTTATTTATTTTTGTTTTTAATGACAATTTTTTTGGACCAGCTGTTCTTATAAGTTTGATCTTTTTTAAGTCAACTTTCTGACGAATTAGCATTTCTTCTTGCCATTTTGAAAGTACATGAATAAGATCTACCTCATTCATTAATTTCGTCCATGAATTATGCATACTTGAAGTTAATTGCCTTGCAGTAAATACTCTTGAAAATATATTCTTATGATTTGGTAAGAGTGGCCATCCATTTTGTAGTGAAATTAATTTTGAAAATATGTATGGAATTCCAATAGATCTCAATCTAAAAAAAGTACAACGTGAATCCTTTAAATCACCATCACAAATCTTATGAGATGCATTTAATAGATTCCCCATACAACTGCATGGTGGGGTATGTATTGTAAAAATAATTTTTGATTTAAAATTCTTTATAGCTTTTATATGATTTAAAGTTGTTCTACTACCTAATGAATGTATATGCACTACATCTGGATTAAAGCTTTTTAATAAAGATTCAAATCCAGGTATAGATTTTGACTTAAATGAAAATCTTTCTAATCGGTTTTCTAATTTAACAGGTTGAAGAATCTTTTTATAACTTTCAAGATTTTTAAGTTTATCAATATCACCATCTAAAGACTGATGACAAGCCCAAAGAACTTCATATTTATTTTTTAAATTAATTTGTACATTTATAAGTTGCTGTATAAAAATTTCAGTACCCCCTGTCACAACTGGATAGAAATTATCAGAAAGATGCAGATATCTTATTTTTCTTTTCATCTCAATATCTAATTAATAATTTTAATGCTTTCTTCAAATATCCTAAAAAATAAAAATCTCTTAATTTGAAAGGAGCCTTTAAAAATATTAAAATTAAAATAATTATGAAAAATAATTTGTTAAAAGGAGTTTTAGATTGAGAAATTTTATTAAAATTTTTTACAGTTTCTATTTTTAAATCTAACCTTTTTATTTCTAAAATAATTCTATTTCTTTGATACTTTGAATTTGCATTACTTGCTGCTTCTAAACCGATTTTCTTTCTTTCCGCATATAAAATTTTTTCATATTTACTTGTCTTTGAATTTTCATGAATTCTAAAAAAGGAACCGCATGCATTAATTTGCTCTGGCCTTCCAAACTTTCTATATAAATTTATGAAGAATTTATGATCCATTACATATTGCAAATTTTCATCAAACCAAGGTTTTTGCAAAGCATCATTTTCCCAAAATACACCCTGCTGTCCAATGGTTTGTTGTGCACAAAACTCCTCATATGAATTTATTGCTCTTTGAAAAAAGTGACTACTATCTAAAGAACTACCAAACAAAACATCAGAACAAATCCATTTGAATTTAAAAACTGAATAATAATCTCCTACCTTCCAAAGAATATTATTTAGAAAAAGATCATCACTATTTAAATAGCAACAGATTTGACCGGTTGCTCGCATAAATCCTTTATTCAATGCATGTGCCTGTCCATTGTCGGACTCGCTTACAAAATAATTTATTGAATCTGAATATTTGTTAATGACATCTATTGTATTATCTTTACTTTTACCATCAATTATTATTAATTCTAAATTTGGATACTTTTGATTCGCAACTGAATTAATAGTTTCCTCTATAAAACAACCTTGATTAAAAGATGGAATAACTACTGAAATTTTAGGATAAGACTTAACCATATATAAATAATTATTTAAATAATTTAATTTTCAGAATGATAAGCATTTATATATTCTTTAGCAATTATTCTTGAATCCCATTTTTGTTCTGCTTTTATTCTAGCCGAACGTGAAAGTTTTTTATTTCTTTCCTCATCTTCAATAACCCACTTGATACCTAATGCTAGAGAATTAGCATCATAAGGATTAGCAAGATATCCTGTTTTTTTATGACTAACGATATCAATTAATCCGCCAATTCTAAAAGCAACAACTGGAGTTCCACATGCATGGGCCTCAGATGCAGTTTGACCAAAAGCTTCTTGTATCGAGGGAACTACCATAACATCAGCACAAGAATAAATTACTCTTAAGGAAATATTATCATTAAAATTTCCTAGGAATTCTACAGGTAAATTATGAATACTTCTTTTATTACTTGATTCTCCAAAGACTAGTATTTTAATTTGATTCTCAATATTCTGTTTATTATTTGACTTATTTAATAAAAACAATGCTTCTTCAAGAAAAAATGCACCTTTCCTCTTATCTTTTGTGCCATTGATTGCACCGAATAATATTATTTTCTTATCTAATGGTATTCCTAATATTTTTCTTGCCAAAAATTTATCAATTGGAAACCATTCTCTTAAATTAATAGGGTAAGGTATCAAAGATATTGGCCAATCATGCATTAGTGAACTTTGCTTGGCGCAATTAGCCATCCAATTTGATGTAGCTACTATATGAAAAGGCTGTTTCCAGTTTTTTTTCTTTCTTTTCCATGTCCATCTATTTAGATCAAATCCATTTTCATAATAAGGTCTACTTGATTTTGAATAATGCATCTGATATCTAATATCTTCATATCTAGATCCATTTTTATCAATAGGAGGAAAAGTATAGTGCTCAGCACCACAAAATGGCCATTGATCATGTAATGTCCAAAATATTTTTCCTTTTAATCTGGCTACCTCTTCAATAGAAATAGTATTATCTCCAATCCAATGAAGATGGAAAATTCTTTCATCGGATTTCTTACATAAATTATTAAGTTCTTTTAATATCCCAGTATCAGGGAATGCGATATTATGGGCTATTTCATTTGATGTATGTAAACTTTTTTTTATAATTAAAGATACTCTTGGTCTTATTCTTTGCCAAAGTTTTAATTTACCTTTTAAATTAGATTCAATTACTGTAGGATCATCACTATATTTCTTCATAACCCTCATTATGGAATTTATCTCATAATCATTTTCCTGCTCTTTTAAGCATTGATGTATTCTATAAGCTGCTCTTGCTGCACCTCCATTTATATCATTATTACTGATATGAATTATTGATAACATATAATATTATATTCATAACAAACATAATAAAACATTAGATAAGAAATTAATCAACATATAATTTAAAGATTTTAAAAAATAAACTTAAGATAATATTTTAGTTATTCTTCTTGCAACTTCTTTTGAGATCATCATTGAATGGAAATCTTACGTGAAAATTAACTAAAAAAGCAATATTATATTTGGATCTTCTCTTTTAGAAGCGATTAAGCATCTATTTCTTCAGCCTTAGATTAAAACATTCTTATAGAGGTAATAAAATCTATAAATTCATAATCTTTTATATTTGGTAACCATTTATAAATACTATAAACCATTTTTTAATATATAAAACTTGCATTTTCCTTTATAATTTCATTTAAAGAATTTTGCCATCTTAATAGTGGTATATCAGCAATTAGTTTTCAAAACTGAATAATCTAAATGATAAAGGGTATTCGACTTTTTCAATTTGGCAAAAAAGAAAAAAAGTTTTCGTCCATTAATGTAATTACTAATGGTATTATTTTATTGTCCATTTAACAATGGAAATACTGAAAGTTAATAGTGATAAATATTTTTTTAATTTCTAAATTATCATTAAAATTCTATAAGTAGCACAATAACTATTAACAATATATTTTTGTAGAATTGCTTTTCTTTATTTGAGAGTTGGAATTTATTAGCAAATCATTGATATTTGTTAATTTTTTATTGATAAATTATTTAACATTATTTTTAATTAACTTCTTTTTGTTTTTTTAATTGATTTATTCTTAATAGAGTTTAAATATTGTCAAAAAATATACTCATTATGGGAATTTTACCAATAGCAACCACCCTCAACATTTTTATATATTTTTTCAGAAGAAGGATAAATCCAATTTTCATTATACATTTCTCTAAATATATCCATATCATCCCACCTTTTACCTTTAATTCCAAAAAGAATTTGTACTGCTCCTCCTAAATGAATAGATTTTTTGCCTGCTTTTTTTAAACGAGCTGCCAATGGCATCCCATAAGCTCCACAACCTATTATTGCAATTTCGAATTCAGATTTCAATGCATTATTAGTTAAATCATCTAAATTATCAAACCAATTCTGGGACATAGTATCGCCTCCAGGGTAAGTAATAGGTGCTTTTAATGTCTTTAAATCAAATTCAGGAAGAACATTTTTATCTTTAAAAATACTTCTTCTTCTATTCATAAATTGATTTTCAATAATTGAAGAAAAAGGATGAATGACTAAAACTTTCTTACCTGCAAGAGCTAGGCTCCAAGGATTAGAAGAAAAATATGGTTCAAGATTAATAAGATCACAAACTTTTGCTTTAGATAGATGTTTAATATATTTATTTTCTCCTTCAACCCATGAACCTAATAAATCAATTTCTTCCATTGCTTTTACCATTTCACTTCTAAAAAGAGATAAATTTTCTTTACTAACAGGGAAAAAACCAGATAATTTATAAATATTATTTAATCGACAATTCTCAGAAAAAGGGTAAGCAGATGTTTGAGCCCATTGATATATTTTCTCAAAATTATTCATTTGCACAAGATTGTCATACCTGAAAAGAGTATTTAACTCTGTATATCCAAATCTTGAAATCATGCATGAATCTTTATTATTAAGGATATTAAATATATATTGAGAGGTTTCTTCCTTAGACAAATAATTACTATCTATTGACTTTAATGTTTTAATTTGTGAATAGTCAAAAAGAATGCTCCTTATAAAAGGTTTTAAGATAATTCTGCATATTTTTCTAATAATTTTTAATAACACTTTTATCTTTTGATTTTAAAAGTTCTATTTAATTTATTTTTAATCCTCATAAATATATTTTTTCTTAATCTTGTATTATAACCTCCAAAATAGTAATCAAATTGATATCTCTCTGCGTTTGAGTCGCATATCATAAATTCTGGATGTATGATTTTATCTCCAATACTACTTACTTTAGAGGGAATCAATTTTTCCCATTTAGTATGAGTCGCATCAAGATTAAATCCAATATTATTTATTAAATTTTTATTTGGAATAACTACCAATCCATTATTAATTAAACATGTAAAAACCCATTGATAATCCCATGTATCAGGCTCCTTATTTTTATAATAGTTTTCAAATATATTCATCCAATATTCCTTTTCTATTGGATCACGAAAAATATCATCAAGTTTAGAATTGGAATTAATTTCTGGCCATTTTTTCATATCAAGATCATATTCATCCCATCTATCTTTCCAAGTTGCCCATCCCCAAACCAAGGGGATCTTACCAAAGTAATAACTTCCTTTACCTCTTACATTTTCACCTTGATTATTAGTACCGCTAATACACCAAACCCTTTTATCATTTTTATATTTGCTAAGAAGTTCTTCGCAGTAAGGGAAGAAGTCTGGATGCGCTACATTATCATCTTCCAAGAATATACCTTCATTCACATTCTCAAAAAACCAATTTATAGCACTTGATACTCCTAATTTACATCCTAAATTTTTATTGCTAATTAACCATTTAAGATCACAATCCCAGTCTATTTCCTCTTTACATAATTTAATGGTTTGTTTGACTTTTTCTGATTCTTTCTCATTACCCTCCCTAGGGCCGTCACAAGCTATAAATAATTTTTTAGGCTTAACTTTTCTCAGCGATTCTATAACTTCTTTGGTCTCTTTGGATCTTCGCCATACAGTCAATAATATTGGAGTAGAGAAAGATTCATTATTATTCATTTATTAAAGATAAATTTACTTATTATTATAAAGTTAAAAATGAGAAGAAATTATCATGCATATATAATTTTTTAGATTATTAATACTAAATTAAATACTTGTTTTTATATATCATAATATTTTTATATAAACTTAAAAAATAAATATAAGCAGAATAATTAATACTTGGATTTATTTCACTTAATATAAACTAAGATTTTATAATTAAAACTATTTTGTCAAAAAATTAATTTGAGAATGAAAATAATTCTTTTATTAATTACACAATTGCATACATAAAACAACATATATTTAATTACATGTAGACATAAATAATATATATTTTATTATTTGTTTCTTAAAGTAAAAACAGAGGAATTCACTCGTAAATTGGGGGCAAAAAATCTAATTGATTTATCTTATGAGTTTTAATCCTTATAATTAAAGAATAGTATAAGTATGAAAATAACTTTAATATGCGCATCTTTAAAGTATTTTTGTAAGGTTTTCTTCTCCTTTTTAAAATTAAAGCTTGTCTAAATTGAAGATCAATATTCTTAATAATTTCATCTAATCTTCTTCTCTGATCATCAACAATAAATCTTCTTTTTTCGTTATCTTTTTCTAAAATATTTATTTTTTCTAATAATTCATCTAGATCTTTATAATAACAAAATTGCGGTAGATTTATTTGCCCAAAACAGTCAGAATAACCTAAAAAACAAACACAACCTGCGGAAATAGCCTCAATAAAACTATTTCCTCTTAAAGGTCTTCCTCCAAATTTCACAAAATATTTTGAACTTATTAAATTATTTACATGAATGCTTAAGTCGTCAGGATGAAATCTTAAAGGTATTTCTAATAGAGCAAAACCTTTTGGAACAGATTTTCTTTTTGCATTATGATTTTCTATGACATTAAAACTATTAACCTCAAAATAAATGCCACTTTTTATTGTATTCTTAGAAAAATTATTAATTAAATAATTTGGAGAAAGAAGTGTATAAGGCATATCTATAATAGTTTTATCTAAAGAAGGAGAAATTGGGCAATTGTGAGAAATAAAATAATCCCAATTATTCACTCCTACAGGAAATTTACCCTCGCCAGTAAGGCATATCCAAACTAAATTATTATATTTATTTCTTATTTCAATAGGCACAGCGAAATTTATACTAATAACAATATCGTATTTATCCCAAACTATTTCTTCAGGATTTTTTGATAATTGATTTGGGCTTTTTTTTAATAATTGACATTTAGTATTAGCTATCCTATCGTAATCACTTTCTGAAAGATGTTGGATCTGACAAGATCTTAATTTCTGAGCTGATAAAGATTTATTGGTTTTCAAAATAAAAAAATCAGCATTAAATATTTCCAATAATCCTAATGGACCAATTCTCATAAGTGAAGAATTTAACATCTTTTCTAGACCATCAGATTGATTACAAACCCATAGATCTTGATAACAAGCTTCTTTTACTAAAGCTAATTTATACATAAATAATTTTGGGTAATAATAGAATTAATATACCCTATATGAAGAAAATTATTTTTATTTTATAGTCTAATTATTAAGCTAACTATTAATCTAATTTAAATTGCTCTTCATAAGTTTTTAAATTCTTATGTTTAATTAATCCATTATTTTTTATTTCTATAAGATAATCACAATTTTTAAGAGTTTTTAATCTATGTGCAATCATTAATATTGTTATTTTTTTATTCATATTTGAAATATTCTTCAAAATATTTACTTCTGTTTCAGAATCTACTGAACTTGTAGCTTCATCCAGTATTAATAATGAGTGTTTTTTATATAGAGCTCTTGCAATTGCAATTCTTTGCTTTTGACCACCACTCAATCTAACCCCATCTTCTCCAACATATGTTTTTATACCATTTGGCAATGATTTTATAAAGTCCTTAAGCATAGAAATTTCTAAAACTTTATTTAATAATGAATAATTTATATTTGATTTTATTTGACCAAAAACTATATTTTCCTCAATAGTTCTATCTAATAAGAAGTAATCTTGTGGAACACTTGAAACAGAAACTCTAAAATCACGAAAACTTTTCTGGGTCATTTTTTTACTGTCTAAAAATATATTCCCTTCAGTAGGCTCAGCCAGTCCTAAGAGTAAGTCCATAAATGTAGATTTACCTGCTCCAGTTTTACCTACAATTCCGACAATATCGCCTCTTTTTAATTCAAAATTTATATCATTTAATATCTTCTTATCTCTATTACTACTATATGCAAAACTCACATTTTTAAATTCTAAAATATTATTTAATTCTATTACTTTAATAGATTTTGTAATCAAATTTATAGAACTATTTGTTTCTTTTAATAAAGAAACTACAGCATATAAATTTAATCTATCTTGTCTAATAAAATATATTGATGTAAATGTTTTTTGAAAAAGAGGTAAAAGTTTTTGTAAACCTAAGATAAAGGCACCAAAGATTGATATTGCATTATAAAAATTATATCCTCTTAAAAATAAAAACATTATTATTATTACCATAGCAGATAATATTATCATCTCCATAATATATCTAGGCAGTTGAGCAATAGTTGTAGATAAAGAATTTGATATTGCATTTTTTCTATTATTTTTATCATACTCATTTATAAAGAATTGATGAGAATCATCTAATATAATTTGTCTTATATATCCTAATGATTCTTGAACAATTTTTATTATATTTACCCTAGTCTCAAAAATAATTCTTCCATATAAATCAACGTATTTTCTTGTAAAATTAGAAGCTATTAAATAAAAAAGAAATGAAAATATTGTGATAAATATTACCATCTTCGCGTTAATAAAAAGTAATGAGAATATAATGCCTGCCATACTTAATATAGACAAAGACAGTAACATAAATTGATTTATAACAGCTAGAGCTGCGTCAAGTTGTTGAATTTGTGAACTTATTAATTTACTTGAGTTTGTATTTAAATGGAATTTATAATCTTGATATAAAATCTTTTTATATAACTTATTCCCAAGTTCAATTTTTAGAACCGAGCTAAAATCATTTATTAATTTTATACATATAATTTTTATTATACCGGAGCATATTATTATAAATAAAAATAAAATAGAAATTGATATAAATAATTGCTCTGTTTTTTGTATATCAAATAATTGAGCAATAAATCTTAAAGAATTAATTTCTAATACATCAGTTGGATTACTAACAAAAGTTAAAAAAGGTATCATACTTCCAATAGTTACAAATTCTAGTAATGAATTTATAAAAATAATGATTAAGATGAAAATTAACTTAAATTTTGTTGATCTTTTAAAAAAAGAAATTAATTCTATTATTTTTTTTAAGTATTGAACATTAGAATTTAGTTGCATATTAAATCTAAATTACTAAGTTTATTAATCTATTATTTTGAATAAGGAATAAATAGTAACTACACCTTGCAAAGGATCACTAATAGATTTAAGGGCATCTGAGGATTTTGCTAAAGCATTCCTTCTAACTCTAACTACATCTCCGTTTTTAAGCAAAGGATTCTTTGGAGTAATACCTTTCTTAAAATCAATAGTATATGAGCTATGTGAGGCTGAGCCATCTTTTCTTATTCTAAATAGATCAACATTCGCTCTAGAAAAACGATTATTAATAGGTCCTCCTGCTTGCAGAATAGACTGAAACAAAGGTGTAGTTGAGCTTATTTGTTTAGTACCTGGACTTTGAACTTCTCCTATAATGCTTACTTTAATTGTTTTTGGAGTCAAATTATTGCTTGTTATTGTTTCAACTCTTTCAGTAGGATCTTTAGTAGATTCTTTTAATTTGATTATATCGCCATCAAATAGATAAGGATTATTTTGTTTTTGACCATCCATTATGAGATCTAATAAGTTTAATTTTGCTTTCTTATATTCATTTTTATTTCCTGGTAATAGTCTTAGTAGCTCAACTTCTGAGAGGTCAGCCTTCTGCGTTATGCCACCGGCATTTTGTATCGCGTAAACAACCGTAGGATGTCCAAGGATACTTACACCATTTTCGACTCGATTTAAAGTCATAACATATAGACCGGGCGATTCCACTTCTCCTAAGACAAAAATGGTAACAGGTCTTGGTACATCAAGCTTGATAGAAACTTCAGGACTAATTATCTGATCACTAAGTCTT
>MDTD01063530.1_pt1 | contig 18583 bp, 15 predicted proteins | sample 811221 | NCBI WGS metagenome assembly MDTD01 (sample SAMN05326646, study PRJNA326480) | marine metagenome | isolation source: seawater | place: Pacific Ocean: South West | collected 2011 | reverse complement strand
TGGAAGACTTTCAACCAGTAAACCTTGCCTAGATTGGTGAAGCACATTACCGTATCGTGTGTATTGGCCACAAACACGGTTTTCACGAAGTCCTCTTCCTTCGTCCGGGTGGCGACGCGACCCTTTCCTCCGCGTCGTTGGGCCTGATAATCCGCGACCGGCTGAGACTTCGCATAGCCCTCATGAGACAACGTCACAACCCGATCCTCCGGGGTAATGAGGTCTTCGTTTTCAAGATCTTCATGGCGCTCATGTATTTCCGTCCGGCGATCATCCCCATACTGATCCCGAACCGAGGTCAGCTCGTCTCTGATGACGTGCATCAGCCGATCTGGATCACCCAGAATTTGCAGATACTCCCGGATCCGGTCCAGCACATCCAGATACTCGTTGCGGATCTTGTCTTGTTCCAAACCTGTCAGCCGGTGCAGTCGCAGGTCGAGTATTGCCTGCGCCTGGGTCTCTGACAGCCGGTAGCCTTCCTCTGTTAGGCCACAATCGGACTCGGCCTCACCGAGGGCGCCGTCTTCCAGGTCAGAAGCTTCCAGCATCCGGCTGACGACCGCCGACTCCCAAGCTTGCGCCAGCAGCGCCACCCGGGCTTCAGCCGGACTCGCCGCCTGCTTGATTAGCGCGATGACCGGGTCGATATTCTCCAGCGCAACCGCCAATCCTTCGAGTAAATGTGCACGGGCTCTGGCTTTTCTAAGATCAAACAGTGTCCTCCGGGTCACCACCTCCCGTCGATGCCGAATGAAATCTTCAAGGAGTTCGACCAGGGTAAACAGTCGGGGCTGGTTATTCCGAAGCGCGACCAGATTGATCCCGAACACGGTCTGCATCTGGGTGTGTTGATAAAGATTGTTGAGGATGACCTCAGGGTTCTCACCCTTCTTAAGCTCGATCACAACCCGCATGCCGGATTTATCGGACTCATCGCGCAGACCTGAAATTCCCTCAAGTTTTTTGTCGCGAACCAACTCGGCAATCTTTTCAAGCAGTCTTGCCTTATTGACCTGATACGGAAGTTCAGTCGCGACGAGGGCTTCCCTGTCGCTTGCCCCGATCTTTTCAACTTCGACACGCGCCCGAATATGCACACGCCCCCGTCCTGTCTGGTAGGCTTCTCTTATCCCTCGATTTCCGTTGATGATTCCGCTCGTCGGGAAATCGGGGCCAGGCATTATGCTCAGCAATTGTTCCAGCGTGACTTTTGGATCGTCGATGACAGCGAGGCATGCGTTGATCGTTTCGGTGAGATTGTGAGGCGGAATATTGGTCGCCATGCCCACCGCAATACCCGCTGACCCATTCACAAGCAGGTTCGGGAAGCGAGCCGGCAATACCGCCGGCTGCTGCTCGGTTTCATCATAATTTGGAACAAAGTCGACGGTCTCGCGATCGAGATCGTTGAGCAGTTCATGGGCGATGCGATCAAGGCGGATCTCGGTATACCGCATGGCGGCAGGTGCATCCCCATCCACTGAGCCGAAGTTCCCCTGCCCGTCGACTAGTGGGTAGCGAAGGGAGAATGGCTGGGCGAGCCGGACAATCGCGTCGTACACGGCGGTGTCCCCATGCGGGTGATATTTACCGATAACATCACCCACCACGCGTGCAGACTTTTTATACGGCTTGTTCCAATCGTTGTTCAGCACCGACATCGCATACAACACCCGCCGATGCACAGGCTTAAGGCCGTCTCGAACATCCGGGAGCGCGCGACCCACGATCACGCTCATCGCGTAGTCGAGGTAGGACTGGCGCATCTCCTGCTCGAGGTTCGCAGGCAGGGTTTCCTTGGCTATCTCATCCATAAGGCTTTACCGCCTCACTGAGGGCAGGTAACAGGCAAAAATTTGGGTCGCATCCCGCCGAATTGGGGTACGAGGACAGGCTCTTTTAGGAGGGTAATTTTACCACGCCACAGGGGGTGTTCGCACTGCAATTGTCGGCAAAAAACGGGTTTCCAAGATAATCGTACCCTACCGGTACAGACCTCAAGATAGCCCGAAACCCATCAGGGACTTGCCAATCAGATCCATCACTTTGCCGATCCAGGGAGTCACGGCAATCAGGCCGATCGCATTCACCGTAAGCACCCACTTCATGCTGCGACGATATCCATGTGCAGAGATGGTCAGCACTCCTTCTTCGACGTCATCGAAGTACATCAGCTTAACGGTGCGAAGATAATAAAAAGCCCCAATCACCGCAAGAATGACCGCCGCCACAACCACCGCCACGAAGCCGGCGTCCAGCGCCGCCTGCAAAACCATCAGTTTGGCGAAGAAGCCTGCGGTAGGCGGAATGCCCGCAAGTGAAAACATCACAATCAGCATGAGCAACGCAAGCCAGGGATTGCGTCTGTTAAGGCCCCGGAAGTCGTCAAGCCTGTCCGATTCAAATCCTGACCGGCTCAGCGCAAGAATGACGCCAAACGCCGCCACGGTCGTCACCATATAGATGACGGCATAGACCATTGCGGCAGAGTATCCCGCATGCGTACCGGCAAAGAATCCGAGGAGCAAGAAACCCATATTAGAAATCGTCGAGTAGGCCAGCATCCGCTTGATGCTGCTTTGAGCGATCGCGACGATATTGCCCAAAGCGATCGACAGGAGGGCGGCCACCAACAGCATGTCCTGCCAAATATCAATCCATCCCTCGAGCCCCGTAGACAACAAACGCAGCAAGATCGCAAAAGCGGCAAGCTTTGGCACGGCCGAGAGGTATAGCGTAGTGGACGTGGCAGAGCCGTCATAAACATCGGGGACCCACATGTGGAAAGGCACCGCCCCGAGCTTAAATAACAGCCCAACGACCACCATTGAGATAGCCAGCATCAGCGGGAGGCTGTCCGCTTGCAGAGTTTCAGATGCGCCCGAGACCGCCTGCAGCGACAACGATCCGGTCAGGCCGTACAACAACGACATGCCATAGAGCAGCACCCCGGAGGCGAGCGCGCCGAGGATGAAATATTTCATCGCGGCTTCTGCCGCCCGGACCGAATCACGCTCCATCGCAATCATACCGTAGAGACAAAGCGCGAGGAGTTCGATACCCACATATAGAGTGAGCAGGTGCCCTGCCCCGATCATCGCCATCATGCCCACCACACCAAACAGCGTCAGAACCAGGTATTCGCCGCGCCACAGGCCGCGTGCGGCAGCGTAGTCGCGGGCGTAAAACAAGACTGCCGCAGTGCCGAAACAAGTTCCTGATTTTAGGATCGCGGAGACGCTATCCTTCACAACAAGGCCGTTCAAAACAGTTTGGGCCGGCTCGAAAAGACCATCTAGGCAAAGTATCCCGGCAGAGACGAGCGTGGCGATAGTAAGCGGATAGGCTACCGCACACGGTCTGACCGATCGAACATAAAGATCAATCACCAAAATGACGCAAGCCAGCGTCGCCACATAGATTTCCGGCGCAACGCCCCAAAAGTCGTATGCATTCAGCGCTGTCATAGTTTTGACACCGCCAGATGTGCCAACAACTGGTCTACGCTTGCCTCCATCACCTCCAACAGAGGAGCCGGCCAGACGCCAATGATTAGGACTCCCAATCCCACCCCGAGTAAAACACCAAACTCGCGACGATCAAGGTCCTTAAGTTCATTGACTTTCGGGTTTTTGATCACGCCAAAGACCACTCGCTTCACCATCCACAACGTGTAGGCGGCTCCCACAATCAGGGTCAGGGCGGCAACGGCCGCATACCAGGCATTAACAGAAAAAGTGCCGAGTATTACCAGGAACTCACCCACGAAACCGGAGGTGCCGGGCAGCCCGGCATTCGCCATCGCAAAAAATACAATGAAAAACGCAAACACCGGCATGACCTTGATCACGCCACCGTAGGTGGCAATCTCCCGCGAATGCAGCCGGTCGTAGAGCACCCCGACACAAAGAAAAAGCGCGCCCGAAACAAACCCATGGGAAATCATCTGAACGATGGCACCCTCCATCGCCCGAGTCTCAAACACAAAGAACCCGAGCGTGACAAACCCCATATGAGAGATCGAAGAGTAGGCAATAAGTTTCTTCATGTCCTGCTGCACCAGCGCAACCAACGCGATGTAGACCACCGCTAACAGGGACAGGCCAATAATGACGGGCGCAATCTGATGGGCCGCATCCGGCGCAATGGGCATCGCAATCCGAAGAAAGCCGTATGCCCCCATCTTCAATGTGATGGCAGCCAGAATGACCGAACCGCCGGTAGGCGCCTCGACGTGAGCATCCGGCAACCAGGTATGCACCGGGACCATGGGAATCTTGACGGCGAACGCAGCGAAAAACGCAAGAAACACAAATGTCTGCACCCAACCGGTCAGCGGCAGATGGTGGAAGGCCAACAAATCAAATGACCCCCCCGAGGCCTGATAGAGGTACAGGAGTGCCACCAGCATGAGTAGCGACCCGAGCAGGGTGTAGAGGAAAAACTTAATTGCCGCGTAGACACGGTTAGGTCCACCCCATACCCCAATGATCAGAAACATGGGGATGAGCATCGCCTCCCAGAAAAGGTAAAACAGGATGCCATCGAGCGCGCAGAACACCCCAATCATTAAGCCTTCCATGATCAAAAAGGCAGCAAAATACTGGGCAACACGGCTCTGAATCACTTTCCAGCCTGCTGCTACAACCACAATGGTCAATATTGTGGTCAGCAGGACCAGCGGGACAGAGATGCCGTCTACGCCTAGAAAGTACTCAATATTGAACCGCTCGATCCAGGTGGACCGCTCAACGAACTGCATATCGGCTGTAGACCGGTTAAAGCCGGTCCAAAGGGGTATGCTGAAGATAAAGGTGGCGACCGAGATACCCAGTGCAAGCCACCGCGCTGTCATGGCACGCCGATCTCCGCCTGTTGCGAGCACCAGAACCCCGCCAACAACCGGAAACCAAATCAGCAAAGAAAGCAGATTTTCACTAAAGAGGTTCATCAGCCTGACCTAGCGAAACAGAAACCAAGACATCAGCGCCACCAAGCCGATAATCATCACGAAAGCGTAGTGATACACCAGTCCGCTCTGGACATGCCGCACCAGCCCGGCGGTGCGCGCAACTACCCTGGCAGCGCCGTTCACCAACCAGCCATCAATGAGGCGCCGATCGCCCCACTCCGAAAGCGCGTGACCCAGCCCGCGCGCCCCATCGGCGAACACCCGCTGATAAAACTCGTCGAATCCGTACTTCTTATCGAGAACACGGTAGATGCCACTCCACCGGTTGGCAAACTTGCCAGGCAGCTCAGGCTTCCACAGATAGCAGACCCAGGCGCCAGCGATGCCTGCGAGCGCCAGCCAAAAAGGAACGGCAAACGGAACGTGGGCAAGCATGCCGCTAGCGGTCATATCCAGTTCTTCAGGAACCCCGCCGGGGACCACGCTGCTGCCGAAGAGGCTGCCATCCATCGTAGCGTTAACCAGCAGCAGGCCTGCCAGCACCGAAGGCACAGCCAACGCAATCAACGGTATCGTTACCACCTTGGGCGACTCATGGAGGTGCTCCCGAGTCTTTGAATCCATGCGTCCCTCGCCATGAAACGCCATGAACACCAGTCGGAAGGAATAAAAAGCCGTCAACACTACCCCGATCAACACGGCCGCATAGGCAAATCCTGCGCCGGGCGTCGCAGAGTAATGGACCGCTTCGATAATGGCATCCTTTGAAAAGAAACCCGCGAAGGGAGGAATCCCGGCCAGCGCGAGACCTCCGATAACACAGGTCGCGTACGTCACGGGCATGGCCTTGCGCAATCCGCCCATGCGCCGCATATCCTGCTCGTGGTGCATCGCAATGATGACCGAACCGGCCGCGAGGAACAGCAGCGCTTTAAAAAAGGCATGGGTAGCAAGATGAAAGATCGCGACAGAGTAGGCTGATGCCCCAAGTGCTACCGTCATGTATCCCAATTGAGACAGGGTCGAATAGGCGACGACGCGTTTGATATCGGTCTGAACCAAGGCAACAAACGCCATCAGCAGCGCTGTTAGCGCGCCCACTATCAATACCACTGATAGAGCGGTTGAGGACAGTTCAAATAACGGGGACATCCGGGCCACCAGGAAGATTCCCGCCGTGACCATGGTTGCCGCATGAATAAGAGCCGAGATCGGAGTCGGACCTTCCATGGAATCTGGGAGCCAGACATGCAGCGGCACCTGTGCGGATTTGCCCATCGCGCCAACGAACAATAGCAGGCAAATCAGCGTTAGCCAGTTCCACTCAGACCCGAATGGCCCTTGCGTGGTGTGATCTGCGAATGTCGGAGCCGCATCGAACACGCTTTGGTAATCCAGACTGCCGAAAAGCGCGAGGACCGCGCCAATGCCGAGAATAAATCCAAAGTCCCCTACGCGATTAACCAGGAACGCTTTCATATTGGCCCGGATCGCGCTATCGCGCTCATACCAGAACCCGATCAGCAGGTAAGAAACCAGTCCCACCCCTTCCCACCCGAAGAACAACTGCAGAAAGTTGTTCGACATCACCAACATCAGCATCGCAAAGGTAAAGAGTGCGATGTAACTGAAAAACCGGGTATATCCCGGATCCTCCGCCATGTAGCCGATCGTATAGATGTGGACCATTAGCGAGACGAAAGTCACGATCACCATCATCACCGCCGAGAGGGGGTCGATCAGGAACCCGATCTCAAAATGGGTTCCTCCACTGATTGCCCAGGTATAGACCGGCCCGTTGAAATGGTTGCCTGCGAAAACATCCCAGGCGACAACGCATGACAGAACGAACGCGAACCCCACGCCCCCGATCGCTGAACGATGCGCATTCACTCTGCCGATTCGAGGACCCAGGAACCCTGCAACCAGTGCCGCGGCGAGGCAAGAAAGCGGGATAAGCAGGTAAAGCAGTTCTCGACTCATGTTTCTTTATCCAAGCTCCAAGCGATCAGCCCTTAAGGCGATCCAAATCCTGAACATTGATGGAGCGACGAGTCCGGAACAACACGATCAGAATCGCGAGCCCGATTGCCGCCTCGGCGGCAGCAACGGTCAATACGAAGAAAACGAACACCTGACCCGAAAGATTACCGAGATAATGCGAAAACGCGACAAAGTTCATATTCGCTGCGAGCAGGAGCAGTTCAATGGCCATCAGAATAATGACAAGATTTTTCCGATTCAGGAAAATGCCGACCACGCTTATGGCAAAAAGCAGGGCCCCCACAATCAGGTAATGAGAGAGGGGGATCACGGTCTTTTCTCCGGCCTGGGCGGCAACTTCACAATGCGGATACGATCCTCCTTCCTCACCTTCACTTGCTCTTCGGGCGCCTGATATCGTGTCTCGGGCCGGCGGCGCAGCGTTAAAGAAATAGCAGCAATGATTGCGACGAGCAGGATCACAGCAGCCAACTCGAACGTATAGACATAGTCCGTATAGACCAATTTCCCCAGGGCGGCGGTGTTGCTGTAGTCAGCCTCATGGCCCGCCGGACGAGGCAGCTCTGCTTCACCGAACTCTCCTGACATCATGACCAGAGTCAACTCGCCGGCCATAATCATCGCGACAATCAGACCCAAAGGCAGATAGTTAGCAAACCCCGCACGCATTTGGGCGATATCGATATCCAGCATCATGATGACAAAAAGGAACAACACCATCACCGCCCCGACATACACCAGGACGAGCGTGATAGCTAGGAACTCGGCCTCAAGGGTTAACCACAAGCAGGCTGCGCTAAAGAAGGCCAGTACCAGAAAGAGTGCCGCGCGAACCGGGTTGCGGACGGTCACCACCAATAGACTGGACACGACCAGGATAGCGGCAAAAATGTAAAAAACGATCTGAAGAAAAGTCATAGGCTAGCGGTACGGGGCATCCGCCCTTCGGGCTCCCGCGATCGACCCCTCATGGGCGTCGCCAATCCGAAGCAGATCTCCCTTGCTGATGGTTCCAGAGGCGCCCGTCTCGAAATGATATTCATGCAGGTCAGTCAGCACGATTGAATCGACCGGACACGCCTCCTCACAATAGCCGCAGTAAATACACTTAAAGAGATCGACATCGTAGCGGGTGGTGCGACGCGTGCCGTCATCGCGCTCCTCGGACTCTATCGTGATCGCCAGCGCCGGGCAGACGGCTTCACACAATTTGCAGGCGATGCACCTTTCTTCGCCATTGGGATAACGCCGCAATGCATGCAGTCCACGGAACCGCGGGGATTTGGGGGTCTTCTCCTCTGGATACTGAACCGTAAACTTCTTCCGAAAGAAGTAACCCCCCGTCACTGACAGACCTCGAAGCAGTTCCGCCAACGACCAGGTTTTTAGGAATCTAGTCAACATATTCTTCTAACCAAACCAGTGTCCAATTGGGGAAAAGAATTTTGCGACGCCGACTACGGTAATCCACACCAGGGTAACGGGGATGAACACTTTCCACCCCAGACGCATGATCTGGTCATACCGATACCGTGGGAATGTCGCGCGAAACCAAAGAAACAAAAACGCGACTGCCGCCAATTTCCCAAAAAACCAGAAGATCCCCGGGATCCAGGTCAAGGGCGCGATCTCAAGCGGTGCGTGCCAACCACCAAGAAACATGATGACGGTCAGTGCCGAAATCAGAATCATGTTCGCGTACTCTGCAAGGAAGAAGACCGCGAAGCCCATTCCAGAATAATCGACATGAAAACCTGCCACGATCTCTGACTCACCCTCAGCTACGTCAAAAGGAGAACGATTGGTCTCGGCAACGCCGCTAATCAGATAAACCAGGAATAGCGGGAACAGCGGCAGGAAGAACCATTCGTGTATCCCCCCCGACTGGGCAACTACAATCTCCCGCAGATTTAGGGAGCCCGCAGCCATCAGGACCCCGACCAAGGCAAAGCCCATAGCGATCTCATAAGCTACGATCTGCGCTGCAGACCGCATTGCTCCAAGAAACGCGTACTTCGAGTTGGACGCCCAGCCTGCGATGACCACGCCGTACACGCCCATCGACGTGAGAGCGAGGACGTACAGCAAGCTCGCATCGATATCCGCCAGCACCAGGGTATCGGTAAAAGGAACGACGGCCCACGCTCCTAGCGCCGGAGCAAGCGCCAGAACGGGGGCTATCAGAAACAGATATCGATCCGCGTTGGTCGGAATGATCATCTCTTTGAACATCAGTTTGACCGCGTCCGCAATCGGCTGAAGCAGACCCTTCGGTCCCACGCGATTGGGCCCCACCCTCACATGCATATAGGCGATCACCTTGCGCTCAGCAAGTGTGTAGTACGCCACCATCCCGAGCAACGGCAGGATGATCGCCCCGATCTTCAAACCCAACTGCAGGAACAGAGGTAACTGGTTCCAAAGGATAATCAGGGCTTCGGCCACGTTAGGTCACCGGCCTGATTCTGATGACCGAATCCCCACCGAATCCCGCGGTGGCGACTGAACCCGAAAAAACAAACACCGAACCCCGTGCAACACCGCTATCTTCGGTAACCCGCAGGGTGGCTTGGTGATGCTCCCCTACCAACAGCACTCGAGATGCCCCGGCGAGACCCGCCGCTTCTAGGTCTTCAGGATGAAAACGGCAAAACGCCTCCGACGAACCATCGCGCGTTTTGGCAAGCGCGCGGGAACGCCGAACGATCGGATCTGCTTGGTAAATGGAGCGCTCGGCGACCAGGGAAAACAGGTCGTCAGGACGGGTGGGCGCAGTCTCACCGTGCCCTAGGGTCGGGATCTCCGGATTAGCGGCCCACATTAAGATCCCAGGAGGATGACCGAGTTCCGTGGCGACCTGCGCCACATCGTCATAGTCGAAATCGGGCAAAGACAGGAAGTTCCCCAGGACGCGCAAGACCTTCCATCCCGGACGGGAATTGCCCCGCGGAGTGAGCGCTGGGCTGGAAACCTGAACCGTGCCGTTACAGTTGAGATAACTGCCGGAGCACTCGGTATACGGAGCGATAGGCAGCACAATATCTGCTTGATCAGGCACTGCAGACCGAAAGGTACTGAAGGAGATGACCGTTTGCGCCCGATCAAGCATCCCCTGCAGTCGGATCGGGTCGGAGTGGTCAATCGAAGACTCCACGCCGTACAGCAAAACCGTATTCAAATTAAGGTCCGCGATCTGGGACGCATTGGCGCCTGCCGTCTTCGCGGGCTTCCCCTGCGCAGTTCTATGCGGTACCGCACCCGCCCACCATGCACCGGCACTGTTTGCCGGGGCTAAAGCACCGAGCCTCATACCTGTCTGTTGTGCGAGACGCGCCGCCAGCGTACGAATCGTCCCAGCCTCCGGATGATTGAGAGCGCTCTGCCCCAGCAGGATCATGCCATCGTCTCCGACCTCGTTGAGCAACCCGGACAACCCGTCGCGCTCAGCCGCCTGTGCGCCGGAGTCGGATGCTCCCGCGTTTTTAGCGAGGCAGTGCAATGCACCGGGAAGATCTGCCGGCGTGACACAGCGAAAAGCGGAGAGGGAAAAATTCAAATCCGGGACATACGAGCCCAGCAGACCGACCACGCCGCCTTGCTCGACCATCTTACGGATCCGCAAAGCCAGCAATGGCGCTTCCTTGCGGGGATTGCATCCCAGCAGCAGGACGCCTTTCAGCGACTCGACGTCAGGCAGCGCGACCTCGAGGCCGGGATAACTTGGCGCGACTGCGTCGTCGGAAAAGTCGCGTTCCAACAAGCGGTGATCAATTTGGTCAGACCCGAGTCCACGCAGTATTTTTTGCAGGAGAAAGGATTCCTCCATAGAGCTCATCGGATGAATCAGTGCGGCCAGTTGCGAACCGTCTTGTTCAACACCCTGACGCATCGCTGCAGCTGCCTCGCTAAGCGCCTCTTCCCAGGAAGTCTCGACCAAGCCTCCTTTTCGCCGGATCATCGGCTGGGTTAAGCGGTCATCGCACTCTGCGCCTTCGTATGCGAATCTGTCCCGATCTGAGATCCAGCATTCGTTAATCTCCTCGTTGTTTCTCGGGACGACGCGTTTCACTGCCTGATGAGCCGTCTGTAACGTGATATTGGTGCCAAGGCTGTCGTGCGGACTGATGCCTTCATGACTGAAGAGCTCCCAAGGCCGCGCCGTGAACCGGTAGGGTTTTGAAGTTAGTGCCCCGACAGGACAAAGATCAATGATATTGCCTGAAACTTCGCTATCAACGGAACCATCGAGGTAGGTTTCTATCGTCATATCCTCACCCCGGCCGGTCGCACCCAACTCCATCGTGCCGGCGATCTCCCGACCGAATCGAACACATCGCGTGCAGTGAATGCAGCGTGTCATTGCGGTCGCAACCAGCGGACCGAGGTCCAACGGCGGCTTGGCCCTTTTCTCTTCCTCGTATCGGGACGAGTCCTGCCCGTATCCCATGGCCTGATCCTGAAGCGGACACTCCCCGCCCTGATCGCATACCGGGCAGTCAAGCGGATGATTGATCAGCAGGAATTCCATCGTCCCCTGCTGCGCCTCGACCGCAGTTGCCGAGCGGGTCTGAACGACCATCCCGTCGGCCACCGGAGTCGCACACGCCGGCAAGGGTTTCGGCGCCTTTTCTACTTCGACCAGACACATCCGACAGTTCGCCGCAACCGACAGTTTTGGGTGATAACAAAAACGGGGGATGTAAATATTGGCGGCATCCGCCGCTTCGATAATCATGCTCCCGGGTTGAGCTGTCACTTCACGGCCGTCGATGACGACAGTTACGGTGGTCGGCGCATCCATCAGGCCGCCTCCTCGCGAGGAATCATGGCTTCAAATTCGTGCCGGAAGTGTTTCAGGAAGCTCTGGACCGGCCACGCAGCGGCGTCACCCAGCGCGCAGATCGTGCGCCCTTCGATCCGGTCTGCTACTGATTTCAAGCGGTCCAGATCGGCAGGCGTTCCTTCTCCACTGCGGATGCGCCGGATCATGCGATACAGCCACCCGGTTCCTTCACGACAAGGGGTGCACTGGCCGCACGATTCTGCAAAATAGAAAAACGAGATGCGTTCCAGCACCTCCACCATACAGGTGGTTTCGTCCATGACAATCACAGAACCGGCGCCGAGGGCCGACCCAACCTGGGAAAGCCCATCATAGTCCATGGTGCACTCCATGATGGCATCTGCCGGAACGACGGGCACCGAAGAGCCACCCGGAATGACTGCTTTCAGGGCCCGGCCGTCCTGAACACCCCCCGCCATCTCCAACAGATCACGGAAAGGCATCCCCATGGGAACCTCATAGTTTCCTGGCCGGTTAACATGTCCCGAGACGGAGTAAATTTTGGTACCCCCGCTGTTCTCGACACCGATGCTGGAAAACCATTCAGCCCCGTTTCGAATAATCGGAGGAATTGAAGCGAGAGTCTCAGTATTGTTAATCGTGGTGGGTTTGCCAAAAGCGCCTACCTGGGCAGGAAACGGGGGCTTGAAACGCGGCTGGCCTTTTTTTCCCTCGAGCGACTCCAGCAATGCCGTCTCCTCGCCGCAGATATATGCCCCCGCACCGCGCTGACTGTGCAGTTCAAACGCGATGTCAGATCCCTTTAGATTCTGGCCCAGCAGACCAGCTTGCCTTGCCTCGGCCAGAGCGGCTTCAAAGCGCTGCCAGGGTTCGTAATATTCACCGCGTATGTAATTGAAGCCCACGGTGGCGCCGATGGCATATCCGGCAAGCGCCATGCCTTCGATCACCTGATGCGGATTAAACCGAAGAATATCCCGATCCTTGAACGTTCCGGGCTCGCTTTCGTCCGAATTACAAACGATGTACTTCTGCCCTTGTGCGTCCCGCGGCATGAAGCTCAGTTTTAGTCCTGTCGGAAATCCCGCTCCGCCGCGCCCCCGTAACCCTGAGGTTTTCAGCGTCTCGATAATCTCTTCACGCGGCGTCTGATTTTTGAGAACTTCTTCCCAAGCCTGGTAACCCCCTCGCTCTCGATAGGATGCCAGAGTCCACGGGGTCACTGCGTCGTGGGGCGGCAGGCAAACGCGGATCTCTGATGGAGCACTCATCGATACCGCTCCAGAATCTTGTCCAATTCATCTGCCTTGAGATCCTCATGGTAGTCATCTCCTACAGCCATCATGGGCGCCCCGCCGCATGCACCGAGGCACTCAGCGGCAAACACCGTGAACCGACCATCTGCCGTTGTCTCTCCCGCTTCAACCCCCAAGTTCTGACATAACGACTCCATGATTCCATCCGCCCCGCGCAGCAAACAGGAAACGTTGGTGCATACACGCACCGGAAACCTGCCGACGGGTCGCGTATAAAACATGTCGTAAAAAGTAGCGACTTCGAATACCTCGATACGCTCGAGGCCCAGAACCTCCGCCACCGCCTTGACCACGTCTTCGCTGATCCAGCCAAATTCGGCCTGGGCGTACCGCAAAGCTGACTTAACTGCAGCCCGACGCGTGGGATACTTGCCCGTTTCCGCCTCAATCTTTTGGATGACTGTCTCGGGAAGCATGGTGCCTGCCTCTGCCATCAGCGGTCTACCTCTCCGAAAACAATATCCTGAGTCCCGATAATGGCAACCACGTCGGCGAGCATATGACCGCGGGCCATCTCATCCAGAGAGGCCAGATGTGCAAAGCCGGGCGCCCGAATCTTGAGACGGAAAGGCTTGTTCGCCCCGTCTGAGACGATGTAAATGCCAAACTCCCCTTTTGGCGCCTCGACGGCTTGATAGACCTGTCCCGGCGGAGTGCTGTACCCCTCGGTAAACAGCTTAAAGTGATGGATGAGCGACTCCATGTCTTCTTTCATGTCGCTGCGCTCCGGCGGCGCAAGCTTGTGATCGTCGGTCATCACCGGGCCAGGGTTCTGACGAAGCCAGTCGATACACTGGCGAATGACATGGTTCGACTGACGCATCTCTTCAACGCGAACCAGGTAACGGTCGTAGCAATCCCCCGTAACGCCCACCGGGATATCAAACTCCAGCTCAGGGTATACCTCATAGGGCTGCTTGCGCCGAAGATCCCATTCGATACCGGAGCCCCGCAACATTGGGCCGGTAAATCCCAGCTGCATCGCCCGTTCTGGCGTAACGATCCCGATATCGACCGTCCGCTGCTTCCAGATGCGGTTATCGGTCAGAAGATTTTCGTATTCATCGACACAGCCGGGAAAGCGGTCGACAAAAGACTCAATAAAATCCAGCACCGAGCCTTCCCGATTGATGTTCTTCTGTCGGACTTCATCCTCCGAATGTACCCTCGATGCCTCATACTGCGGCATGCGATCAGGCAGGTCACGGTATACCCCGCCCGGGCGGAAGTAAGCTGCGTGCAGTCGTGCACCAGAAGTGGCCTCGTAAACATCACACAAGTCCTCGCGTTCTCGGAACGCATAGAGGAAGACAGCCATTGCGCCGATATCGAGCCCATGCGCCGCAATCCACAGTAAGTGGTTTCTGATTCGGGTAATTTCGGAGAACATGACCCGGATGTACTGAGCCCGAAGCGGGGGCACCACCCCAAGCAGCTTCTCTATCGCCAGAACATACGCGTGCTCGTTACACATCATTGATACATAATCGAGCCGATCCATATAGCCAATGCTATGGTTATACGGCTTGCTCTCCGCGAGTTTCTCTGTGCCGCGATGCAAGAGTCCGATATGGGGATCGATCCGCTCGACCACTTCGCCATCCATCTCCATAACCAGGCGAAGCACTCCGTGTGCTGCCGGATGCTGAGGCCCGAAATTCATGGTGTAGTTGCGTATCTCGCTCACTCGACAGACTCCTGGCGAATGACGCGCGGCACGGTCACCCTGGGATCAATAGAGACGGGTTCGTACACAACACGTCCCTTCTTCTCGTCAAACCGCATTTCGACATGACCGCTCAACGGGAAGTCCTTGCGCATCGGATGCCCAATGAACCCATAATCGGTAAGCAGGCGGCGCAGATCAGGATGCCCATCGAACAGGATACCGAATAAATCGAACGCTTCCCTCTCATACCAGTTTGCGCAAGCCCAGATGCCTACCACGCTCTTGATCCGAGGGTTGTCTTCCGGCAGATAGGCGACCACTCGCAGCCGGTCGTTTCGCGACACGGACAACAGGTGATACACCACGGCAAAGCGTTCTGGATGGCCGCGTAGCGCTCCGTTGCCATTACCATAATCGACCCCACACAGATCAATCAGTTGTTCAAACCGGGTAGTGGAGTTATCCCGCAACGACCGCAAGAACGCGAATGTCTGATCCCGATCGACGATCACTGTGCGCTCGTGAAAAGCCGTAGTAACGGTGGCATCAAACGATGCCGCCAACCCGGCGAGCACATCCTCGTGAGGTTGCTGCTGCTCTTCGCTGTCGGAATGATCAGCGGGCGATAGTGTCGTCACGCTTGATCTTCTTTTGGAGCTGAATGATTCCGTACATCAGGGCTTCCGGGGTGGGTGGGCAGCCTGGCACGTAGACATCCACCGGAACGATCCGATCACAGCCCCGGACCACCGAGTAAGAGTAGTGATAGTACCCGCCGCCGTTAGCGCAGGAACCCATGGAGATCACCCAACGGGGCTCGGGCATCTGGTCATATACCCGCCTAAGCGCCGGCGCCATTTTGTTGGTCAGCGTCCCCGCTACGATCATCACATCTGACTGTCGCGGACTCGGCCTGAAAATCATGCCGAATCGGTCGAGGTCATAGCGCGACGCCCCCGCGTGCATCATCTCGACAGCACAACAGGCAAGACCAAAGGTCATGGGCCACATGGAACCCGTCCGCGCCCAATTAATCAGGTCGTCCAGGCGGGCAGTTGCCCAACCTTGCGACATTACGCCTTCAAGCGGCATAAGTCATCACTCCCACTCCAAGGCTCCCTTCATCCACTCGTAAACAAAACCTACAACAAGGATTGCAAGGAATATCATCATCGCCCAAAAACCGAACACCCCTATCTCATCCAAAACAATGGCCCAAGGAAAAAGAAATGCGATCTCGAGATCGAAGATAATGAAGAGAATCGCCACCAGGTAATAACGAACATCGAATTTCATTCTGGCGTCTTCGAACGCCTCAAAACCACATTCATACGCTGATAACTTCGCCGGATACGGATTGCGGGGACTCAATACCCGCCCTGTCGCAAGGGCGACAACGCCAATCACTATCCCTGTTACCAAGAACAGGAGTACCGGAAGATAATTTGCGAGCACTCGACTGGGGAACGCTATCAGAAGCGGTCGAATTGGGAAGCTTAAATTCTAGTCGCACCCATGTAGACGGTCAATCAACACAGCGACGATAGACATCGCTCTTTTGGCTCTTATGATCCCCAGTCAAGGTGCGCCTCCACCCTTTCGAGACTGAGGTGGGAAGGCAGTCCGAGCGGTGCCAAGTCGATAACCACCCAGGGATCGTTCCCCTGAATAATCAGAATGACGCCATCGTCGGTCGGTTTGAGTTCACACTGGTTACAGGCATCCACTCCGACACGCTTCATAGCCGGCATTAAATCAACGCCAGATGAATCCTGCGCCCCAAAGAGAAGCATTGACTCGAGCTTGACCGTTACCGTCTTTGACCCCGTTTCCTGATCCGAAGGATCAAAACGCAGACGCATATCGGCGCGCACGGGCTCTGGGAGATTGAACCTCAGAACCTCCCTGCCCTGACCAGACGAGCGATGCGTAGATTTTTGCTCCTCGGAGAATGCTTCCCCCGAGGCCCAATAGATCGCCGCGAAACAGCTCCTCTCGCCACTGGCTGAATCGACCGAAGGATCCCCAAGACGCTCAAGTACCTGTTGTTTCAGGACTTCAACCCCTTCCCAGGATCCCAGATCGACCAACGACTCAAGATCCGTTTTGGCGAACTCAAAAAATTCATCCAACACGGAAGTTGCCCACAACTGGTCATCTATTCCGCTGGGAGGGTCACCCTCAGAAGGCCACGGAAATATTTCGGGCACCAACTCTCCAGTATCGCTGGCCATCAAACACCAACCAGGCACCCGGAGATCCGCCTGGACTGCTCGCCTCAGATGACCCGCTAGCAGTTTTGAGAATTCTTCCTGACTCGTACCTGAGGCTACGCGCTTTAGCCAATGCTGAAAGATGGGCTCTCCCTGTGGCAGGGTTATTGACCGATCATTTGGGTTGGGAGACGTGAATGCCGTCGGCGCATTTGCCCCGCTCTTGATACAGAGATCTTTCTCCATGGAGTCCGCGCCAGCACCAAAAATAATCCAGTCATGCGGCATTAGCCCCTCGAGCTCCTCATCTGAACGGGCCACCACAATGCCGAACGAGTCTGCACAGGCCGAAAGGAGTCCCGCCCGATACAGCGCATTCTGCTGGAATCTTGCCGGACCCGAGGGAAGAGGCGCTGGTGTCCGGTTCACGGAGACATATCGTCCGTAGATGGCATTAGCGCCCGGAGCATCATGCCCTCCCTCACGAATGAAAGCTTCGGGCAACTTGTAATCCGGCAGTGGGTAGAAGCTGCGGTGCTTAAGTTGCAGCTCCCGGAAAATACCTTCCCACTCTGATTTGTCGAAGGTTCGGATACCCGCCTCAGCTGCGCTACCGACCGGATAACCGGCGACACCTGACCAGGACGTCCCTAGGTGATCTTCAGGCCACCCCGACAGATATTTCGCTCCAAGACGGTTTTCAATCGCAATGATAATTTTGCCGTCTGCTGAAAGCGCTTGCATCGCCCGCGTCAGCATGCGGATCACAGCCTCACGGGAAGACAACCCATCTGGGGCAAACCTTTGGGCATATTCCAGCACCCCAATAAACAACACCAGGTCGTAACTTTCTTTTGGGTATTGCAGTCCGTGAAAATCGGCGGAAATGATGGAAACATTGTCTAGCCCAGCGCAGCGTGCATAGGCTAGACGGGCGCGGCTTGCGCTTCCCTCAACCGCATCTACCCGAAAACCCTGGTCGCCAAGAAAGCGTGTTACGGCACCGCAGCCTGCCCCGATCTCAAGTACGCGGCCCGCTTCTGGGAGTCTTAAACCCCGCAGCAGATTGGCGCGCAAGGGGGACAAGTGATACTCCTGCGCCCAGCTACCATAAGGCCCCGCAAACTCAGGGGAATTCCAGGCTAAATTCTTCGCCTGGGCGAGGGTTTCATACAGAATGGACTCTTCGTTCTGCCCGTCGCTGTAGTCGATACCGGAGGCCGGCGAGGTCTGTCTCCAAACACCGTCGACGCAGACCAACTCGTTGGAGTTGCTAAGAGTAGGAAGGCGGGTTGTATTTTCAGAGCGCATGGGTCAACCACTCCGGAATGTTTTAGGGATCCGGGCGAAATGCAACTCACATTCAACCGGTTCCTTCTGATCATGGTGCCGAAGGCCGGACTCGAACCGGCACGGCTTGCGCCACCGCCCCCTCAAGACGGCGTGTCTACCAGTTCCACCACTTCGGCATATTGATCAGAAACATCAGGAAACCGCCCTATTTTATCTCTCGAATGCTAGTTCGTGCTCGGGGCTGCCGGGATATCCGATTGGGTGCCGTCGTTTTGATCCGCTGTATCCACGCTCGGAACATCCGAGGATTCCGAAGCGTTTTCGGTCGCCATGACTCTGCGTGGTGTGGCGCTCTGCTGCGTATAGATA
>MDTD01171247.1_pt1 | contig 18585 bp, 17 predicted proteins | sample 811221 | NCBI WGS metagenome assembly MDTD01 (sample SAMN05326646, study PRJNA326480) | marine metagenome | isolation source: seawater | place: Pacific Ocean: South West | collected 2011 | reverse complement strand
GGACGGCCCCTTCGGCGGCGGCTTCGGCGAAGAGATGTTCCGGTCGATGATGATCGACGAGTACGGAAAGATCATGACACGCCGCGGCGGGATCGGCATCGCCGATGCCGTCGAGCGCGAGCTTCTGAAGATGCAGGAGGTGCAGCCATGACGGCGACAACGATCGAAGCCACGTCCTTCGGCCCCTACCAAGCCCGGCAGTGGGTCGAGACCACGCTCTCGCTGTTGGACCGGTTGAGCAAAGTGCTCGAACAGGAAATCGACGCCGTTCGCGCCAAGGCGCCCACGCAGATCGCCGATCTCGCCGCCGAGAAGGAATACCTGACCCTCTCCTACAGCGACCAGATGAAGGCTTTGAAGGAGAATCCGGACATTCTCCGCAACATCGAGCGGACGCTGATCGAAAGCTTCCAGCGGGCGGCCGACAGTTTCCGCCGGTTACTTGCGGAGAATGCCCGGGTCCTGGGCATCGCCAAGGCCGCGAACGAGCGATTCATCAAGGCGGTCGGCGACGCGGTCTCGGAGCATACCCGCCCCACCCTCACCTATTCGCGGAAGGGTTTCGGGAGTGCCGGCCAAGGCGCGCGCACGCCGGGTGTATCGATCGCCCTCGACCGCAGCGTCTAGATCACGGTCGTTCCGGACCGCACGGCCCGAAACGCGAGCCCGGACCTCCTCAAATCGAGAGAGGAGAACGATCCGCGCTCCGCGTCGTTCCGATGTGGAGCGATCGGATCTGCCCCCGCCTCGGCGCTTTACGCACCAGGACAGGGCCAACGCCTGCTTGAAAAGGGAATGACCGGGACCGGCCGGGAAACGAACGACCTCAGACGACGAAGTCGACCTGCTGCGTCCTCGTCTGCTGCTGCCTCAGGTCTTCGACGAAGGCGGCAATGCGGCGAATGGTCTGCTCGGCCGGGAACTGCGAGACGACTTCCCCCGTCGTCTGGTCGACGCTCCGGGACACGAATAGCCCGCTATCCTGATGATAAATGATCGACAGGCGAGTTTGCGGCCGGCTGCTGAAACTCGCCTGCTGCGCCTCGATGGCCTCGGTGGTATCGGATTTGTTGTCTTCGCGCGGCCGTTCCGCCGACGCTGGCGTCCGCGCCGAAGCAGCGACTTCCGCCGGCTCACTTTGCCGACTTCCGAACACCGCGATTTCAGGGGCATCGGGCTTCGGCGCACCGCTACCGTTGGCGGTACTACGGACCACCGGCGGTAATGCGGGCAAACCCGCTGATGCGATTGCCGACGCAATCATCTTCTTGTTCTCCGCTCCATCGCTCTGTTCTAGAGACGAGCGTTTGACCCCTACATTCTGGAGGTCCATTGCACACGTTAGGCACGCCCGCCTAGAAGTCAAGCAATATTATAGTCCTCCCTCCCATTAACAGGTTACCGCATCGCGTCATACCGTCAAGGCACCTAGGCTCAGTAGGTCGTCCGACCGCCGGTAACGTCGAACACGGCGCCAGTGGTGAAGCTGCAGGCCGGGCTTGCGGCCCATACGGTCATGGTTGCGATCTCCTCCACCGTACAGAACCGGCCCATCGGCACCCGCCCCTTCGCGGCTTCGATATGATCGTCGGGCATCTCGCCCAGCAGCTCGGTGGCCGTAATCGCCGGGGCGATGCAGTTGACGGTCACGCCGGTCGTCGCCAGCTCCCGCGCCAGCCCTTTCGACATGCCGATCACTCCGGCCTTGGCGGCCGAATAGGCGGGCGCCCGCGGCACGCCTTCCTTGCCGGCGACCGAGGCGATGTTGACGATCCGCCCGTATCCCTTGCCAACCATGTGCGGGACCGCCGTGCGGCAGCCATAGAAGACGCCCGTCAGGTCGATGGCGATGATCTGATGCCAGGCATCGACGGGGTATGAGCCGGCCGCCACCACCGGGCCGTTGATCCCGGCGTTGTTCACCATCACGTGTACCTGACCGAGCCGATCGACCGCCGCGGCGAAGGCCAGTTCGACGGCGGCGAGGTCGGTGACATCGACCTCGCGGGCATCCTCCGGAACAAAGGGTGGATCGGCGCGATCGAGCGACGAGAGGTCCCGGTCCCACACCACCACCCGGCAGCCGCGTGCCGCCAGCCGGCGGGCGATCGCGAGGCCGATCCCCTTCGCGCCCCCGGTGACGATCGCCCCCTGCCCGTCCATCGTTTCGGACGAGTCCATCGCCTTCCTCCCTGCTGAGCTTTCCTAGTATCGAAGCCGCGTCGCCTCGGCGGTCAGTCGTCCGGCTGGCGGAAGTTCAACAGTCCGGTCCGCTCGCGTGGCGGATGCGCGCTCAGTGCCGCCTCGTCCGGCTCCGTGCCCCAGCCGGGGCGGTCGGGAATCCGGATGTGGCCGTCGACCACTTCGGGCAGATGGGTGAACACGGCGTCGTCCCAGGGCAGGCGGTCGACGTCGATCTCCATGATCCGCAGGTTGGGTACCGCCGCGGCGAAATGGACGTTCATCATCGTCGACAGATGCCCGTAGAAATTATGCGGCGCGACGTTCACCTCATGCGCTTCGGCCGCGGCGGCGATCTTCATCGACTGCCAGACCCCGTTCCAGACCGCGTCGATGATGGCGACGTCCATGGCGTGAGCGCGGAAGTAGGGCATGAAGGCTCGCAGCCCCAGCAGCGTCTCGCAGGAAGCGATGGGATGATGACTGTGGCTGCGGATATAGCCCAGCGCCTCGGGGGCATAGCTGTCAAACTCGATCCAGAACATGTCGTAGGGCGCGATCGCCCTCAGTATCTTCAGCACGCCTTCGGTCTTGGCGTTGAAGTTGAGGTCGAGAAGGATGTCGACATCGGGTCCGGCGCCGTCCCGGAAGGCCTCCAGGTGGGCACAGAGATTGCGGAGCACCGTGCGGTCCACGTTGAGCTCCGGCGCGAAGGGATGGCCGAAGCCCGGCACCCAGCCGCGCGACGGCCCGGAATCGTGGATGAAGATGTTGGTCTTCAGGGCGCCGTAGCCCTTCTCCCGGACCTCGGCCCCCATCGCCCGAACGCCGTCCAGGTCGGTGATCGCCGGTCGGTAGAATTGAGGCTGGAGAATCCGCCAGGTCGCGCAGTGCGACCAGTAGACGCGAATTCGGTCCCGCACCTTGCCGCCCAGGAGCTCGTAGCAGGGGATGCCGAGCGTCTTCGCCTTGGCGTCGAGCAGGGCGTTCTCGATCGCACCGATCGCTTCGGCGACCACGCCTCCCGCGGCCGGCCGCGTTGCCGCGTATAGCTGGGCGAAGATCCGCTCGTGGGACGCCGCCGACTGGCCGACGACCCGCTGACCGAGGGTGGCGATCGCGGCGCTGACGCCCGGCGAGCCGAAACCTTCGTCGTATTCGCTCCACCCGACGACCCCATCGGCGGTCGTCAGCTTGACGAAGTTGTAGTTCCGCCACCCCGCATCGCAGTGCAGGGTTTCCAAAGCCGCGACCTTCATCCGATTCCTCCCCTTTTTCTTTCAGCGTGATCGGTTCCCGGCATGCTTTCAATCGACTTCGGCCCCGCCGACCGCTCGGCACCAGGCAGGCACGACCGGCCGACCCGGAACTTTCTGCCGACCGGCGTCGCCATGACGCCGCCATGCGCGGGCGCCAGGCACACCGACCCATGAAATAATGATTTTAATTCAAAGTCTTAATAAACCGCGGGCGGCAACCGACCGCGGGAGAATCAGTGGCCTCCTTCTTGCTTCGCGGACTCCTGCAATTACCCGTGGAGTCTCCGCATGGCCGTCACAGCTTCGCTTACAGGATCGCTCAGCACGTCGATCTCGGGCATGGCTGTGGCGCAGTCGGGACTGGCTCTGGTCTCGAACAACGTCGCCAACGTCAACACCGCCGGCTACACCCGCAAGATCGCCGAACAGCAGGCGCGGGTCGACGGCGGGCTGCGCAACGGCGTCGAAATCGCCGAGATCCGCCGCAACGTCGACCGTTTCCTGGCCGCCGACGTCCGCGACGCCGGAGGTGAGGCCGGCCGTTACGACGTGCAGCAACTGTTCCTGGAGCGGCTTCAGGCGGCGTTCGGCCTGGTCGATTCCGACGACACCCTGACGGGCAAGCTCGACCGTGTCTTCACCGCCCTGGAAACCGCGGGCGCAACCCCTGGCTCGATCACCACCCGGAGCGAGATCGTCAATGCGCTCACGGCCATGGCCGACGAGATCGCCCGCACCGCGACGACGGTGAACGGCCTTCGCCGCGACGCCGACCAGCAGATGGCGGTGGAGGTTCAGACGATCAACGACGCGCTGGTTCAGATCGACGAACTGAACAACCAGATCTCCGCGATCCGCTCCGCCGGCGGCGACGCAACCGAATTCGAGGACAAGCGGGATCTTCAGCTCACCAAGATCACCGACCGCCTGAACGTCACCCTGTTCGAGAACAGCACCGGCCGCCTGTCGATCTTCACCGGCGGTATCGCCCTGCTGGACGGTTCGCCTCGGCTGCTCGACTTCAATCCGGCGGCATCGGTCGAAGCCGGCACGGTGTTCGACCATATAGAAGTGTTCCGACGCGATCCGGCAACGGGAGAGCCGACCGGTCCGGGCGCGCCGCTCGAAGGCTCGATCAACACCGGCCGGATCAAGGGCCTGCTCGATCTTCGCGATGGCGAGCTGGACGATCTCGTGATCGAGCTCGGCGAGCTGGCGTCACGCATCGCCGACGAGCTCAACCGCATCCACAACGACAACACGGCCTTTCCGGCGCCGAGCGAACTGACCGGCAGTCGGAACACCGGCCTCGTCGGCACCGACAGCCTGAACTTCTCCGGCTCCGCGCGCTTCTCGGTCCTGGATTCGGACGGCCTGATCGTCGACACCGTGACGGTGGATCTTTCGGCGCTCGCAACCGTCCAGGACGCCATCGATGCGGTGAACGCCGGACTGGCCGGCAACGCGACGATGTCGCTCACCAACGGCGTCCTGTCGCTCGCCGCGGACGACCCCGCGAACGGCGTCGCCGTCGCTCAGGACGAAACCACCCCAAGCGATCGCGGTGGCCGCGGCTTCGCCCATTTCTTCGGTCTCAACGACCTGATGACGACGAGTTCCGGTGCTTTCTTCGAGAGCGGCTTCGTCGCGACGGATACCCATGGCTTCACCGGCGACACGACCGTCCGCGTCTTCGACAACGGCGGTTCGGTGGTCAAGGAATTCACCTTTGATGCCGGTGCGGCGGGGGTGACCTTCACCGATCTGGTGAACGCCCTGAACAGCGGCGCCAACCTCGATACCTTCGGAACCGCAGCGCTCGATTCGGACGGCCGGCTTTCGGTCACGCCGGCAAACGGCTTCACCATCCGTTTCGACGACGAACTGAACGCCGATCGCCTGGGCACCGGTATCGGCCTCGCCAGCCTGATGGGGTTGGGCGAGGACAAGGTCGCGCTGAACGCCGAAAGTCTCGCCGTCCGCTCGGACGTCGCCGGCGACCCGACATTGATCGGCCTCGGCAAGTTGCAGCCCAGCGCTGTGGGCGAGCCGGGCATCACCGCCGGCGACGGCCGCGGCGCGCGGGCGCTCGCGGGCCTCGCGGCAACGAAGGTTCAGGTCAATGCCGCCGGCAGCCTGCCGGGCCAGAGCCTGACGCTCGGCGAGTATGCCGGCTCGGTGATCGGCGGCGCCGCGCTCTATGCGGGCAATGTCGAGGATCTCGGAACCCAGGCCGCAGACCTCCACAGCCAGCTCAAGATCAAGCTCGACGGGTTGTCCGCCGTCAATATCGACGAAGAGCTTTCCAACATGATCGTGCTTCAGAACGCCTTCGCAGCGTCGGCCCGCGTCATCTCGACCATCGACGGCATGTTCGACGACCTGCTGTCCATCGCCCGATAACCGCCGGCACGACGTTCGATCTAGAGGAACTCAGTCATGACGCGCATTTCCACCCTGGCTCAGAATCAGCTTCTGCTGCGCAACAACCAGGTCGTTCAGCAGCGCATCTTCGAGCGTCAGGAGCAAATCGCCTCGGGTCTGAAGTCGCCCGACTTCGCCGGCCTGCGCGGCAATTCCGTGCCGCTGACCACCGCGCAAAGCCGCGAGGCCCGGGCCGAGGCCTTCCTGCAGTCGAACAATGTGACGGCCACCAAGCTGAGCTTCGTCGACAGCGCCTTGAACGAGGTCGCCGACATCGCCGCCCAGTTCAAGGAAGACTATCTGGACGCCGAAGGCGTGATCGACTTCACCCAGTTCCAGGAGCAGGCGCGGGGCGCCCTTACCCGGATCACGGCCATCCTGAACACGCGCGACCAGAACGGTGCCTTCGCCTTCTCCGGATCGCGGACCGACGTCGCGCCGGTGACCCTGGACACCTCGACCTTCACGGTCACGTTCAACAATGACCAGGTCGTCGAGCAGGCCACGATCGAAGAGGGTTCGACCATCGATATCGGCGTTCTGGCCGATGACCCGGCGCTGTCCAATTTCATCGACCTTCTGGTCGACGTGGCGAACGATGCCCAGACCCTGATCCGCGGCCCCAACGGCACCACGCCGCCACCGCCGTCCGCCCCCGGTGACGGCCCGACCAACATCGCCAACAACGTCGCCGCCATCGATGCCGCCCTGGCGGACATCCATCAGCTTCAGGGTACGGTGGGCATCCGCCAGAAGCTGGTCGAGGAGGCGGACGCCCGCCATACCGCCGAGCTCGACGTGACCCGCGCCTTTATCGGCTCACTCAAGGACGTGGACGTGGCCGAGGCGATCATCCAGGTCAACCAGGATCAGATCGCCCTTGAATCCTCATTCACCTTGACCGGCCAGTTGCGCAACCTGTCGCTGATCAACTTCATCTGAGGTCCGCCCTGACGAGAAGGTGATCGCGATCACAGCATAGCCGACGCCCAATACTGTCTATTCGGGCGTAATCGATTTCCTCGATTTGCGGCTTTGTTGGTCGCCCGGGCAACCGGGCGCCGCTTCCGGATGGTCGTGCGGACAGCTATCCGCACACACCATCTCTGAACTATTCATTTACCTTTACATTTTATCTTGCATGTCGGTGCGGCGTTACTGGCATTGTGTGATTTTTTTACTTGCCGCACACGACGCAGGCACCTACATTCCAGGCGTTGAGGTACCGTTCGCTACGGCAGAATGTCGGGGGTCGGGCCTCCTACCGCGGGCGCAGAATGCGTCCGCTCTCACCTAGAAAAGGAGTGAGTAGAATGGCTCTTGCAAACTCAATCAACACGAACGTCGGGGCCCTGGTCGCGCTTCGGAATCTGAACGCGACCAACAAGGAATTGGGCAGTGTCCAGGACCGCGTCTCCACGGGCCTGAAGGTGATCGGTGCGCTGGACGATGCTTCGTCCTTCGCGATCGCCCAGGGTCTGCGGGCCGATATCAAGGCGATCGGCGCCGTCCAGCAGGGCCTGTCCAATGGCCGTGGCGTGAGTTCGGTTGCAGTAGCAGGTACCACCGAGATCTCGAATCTTCTTGCGGATATCAAGAAGAAGATCACGGAAGGCATGAATGCCGGTAACACGACGTCGCAGCAGAACATCCTCGACGCGGACTACGGTGAGCTTGTCGATCAGGTTCTGAACTTCATTCAGAATTCTGAGTTCAACGGCAAGAACATGCTGGACAATGCCGCCGCCGACGTGGCGGTCATCGCCGACACTTCCGGAGGCTCCTTGACGATCCGGGCCCAGGATCTCCAGAGCAACGTCTTCGACCTGTTGAACGCCGAAGATCTGTCGACGACCACTGCCGCGACCGCGGCGCTCTCGGTCGTCAACACGGCGATCGACACGGTCGGTACGGCGCTCGGTCAGCTGGGTGCGGACTCTCGGGCGCTCGAGTTCCAGGACAACTTCCTGAACTCGATCTCCGACGCGCTGGATGCCGGCCTCGGCAGCATCGTCGATGCCGATCTGGCGAAGGAGTCGGCGCGGTTGCAGGCACTGCAGGTCAAGCAGCAGCTCGGCGTGCAGACCCTGAGCATCGCCAACGCCTCGCCGCAGGTGCTGTTGTCGTTGTTCCGGTAATCATCACACTCTGGTGGGGTCGGCGGTGCCGGCCCCACCATCTATTCCACGGACGGTTCCATGGCCCTCAAGCTGACTCTCAAGCCCAACGAAAAGATCATCATCAACGGGGCGGTGATCACCAACGGACCGTCGAAGTGCGGTTTCAGCATCGAGAACACCGCAGTCATCCTCCGCGACAAGGACATCATGCTGGAAAGCGAGGCCAATACCCCGGCCAAGCGAATCTATTTCTGCGTGATGATGGCCTATCTGGACGCGGCGAACCGAAACGCCTACCTGGAGCGGTTCAACGAGTTCGCCGCCGACTTCATCAGGGCGGTGCCCTCGGATGAAGTGCGCGATATCATCGTTCCGATCGGCACCGGCGTTGCTTCCGGCAAGTACTTCAACGCGCTGAAGCAGTGCAAGAAGCTGATCGCCTTCGAGGAAACGAGATTGGGCCCGACGCATGGCGGTTAATCCTTACGCAAAAGCAGTTCAGGCAACCGAGACCGCGAGCGAGCGCGAGTACCGCCTGCTCGCACGCGCCAATCGGATGCTCGAAGACACCAAGGAGACGCAGAGCATCGCCGATCTTTACCGCGCGGTGCTCTTCAACCGACAGGTCTGGAACACCTTCCTGATCGATCTGACCGACGAGCGGAACCAGCTTCCGAAGGAACTCAAGGGCTCGCTGATCTCGATCGGCATCTGGGTGGAGAAGTTCTCCGACCAGGTTTGCGATGGCGACGAGCCGGTCGACGACCTCATCGACGTGAACCGTTCGATCATGGAAGGCCTTGCCGCTCAACGCGAGGGTGCCAATCCCTGAGGTCGCTCTCGCCGGCCACGGCCGGCGATGAGAAGCGAATTTCACGAAAGCCGTCGCCCCCGGGCGGCGGCTTTTTTCGTTTTCCAGGGGTCGGCCAGGGCTTGGGCGCCGCCCGCCACCCGGCACGAATTACCATGCTGACCCGGTAGCAACTGCCGCCCCGCATCGGCGCGGCCGGCATTGCGCCAAAAAATATTCCTTTATTTCAATAAGATATTCCCATCATCCGCCTTGGCACAGGGCTTGCCATCACTGATCCGGAATTTCGGTTCTGCGATGGAGAAGCCTCATGGCACTGCAGAATTCTATTAATACCAACGTCGGCGCACAGGTGGCGCTCAGGTTCCTGAATGCCACCAACACCGAGTTGGGCAAGACCCAGGATCGGGTCTCGACAGGTCTCAAAGTCATCGGTGCCAAGGATGACGCGTCATCGTTCGCGATCGCACAAGGCATCCGAGCCGAACTGAAGGCGATCTCCGCCGTTCAGCAGGGTCTCTCGAACGGCCGAGGCGTCGCTACCGTCGCCATCGCCGGCGCGACCGAGATCTCGAACTTGATGTCCGACATCAAGAAGAAGGCGATCGAGGGGATGAACCCGGGCAACACCACCGCCCAGCAGGGGATCCTCGATGCCGACTACACCGAGATGGTCAATCAGGTCCTGAACTTCATCCAGAACGCGGAGTTCAACGGCCGGAACCTTCTTCAGTCGACGTCGACCGACGTGGCGGTGATTTCGGACTCCTCCGGCGGCACCCTCACGCTGCGCGCCCAGGACCTCCAGTCCACCGTCTTCGATCTGCTGAATGCCGAGGACCTGACCGACACCACCAACGCCACCGCCGCGCTGACGGTCGTCAACACGGTCATCGACACGATCAATACGGCGCTCGGCCAGCTCGGCGCGGACGCCCGGTCGATCGACTTCCAGGACACGTTCCTGACGGCGGTGCTCGACGCCACCGACGAGGGCCTGGGCTCGATCGTCGACGCGGACCTCGCCAAGGAGTCCGCCAAGCTTCAGGCCTTGCAGGTGAAGCAGCAGCTGGGCGTCCAGTCGCTGAGCATCGCCAACGCTTCGCCGCAGATCATCCTGCAGCTCTTCAGCTAACGGGAAAGGCATCGGAAAGCGGCGGCGCCGAAATCGCGCCCCCGCCTCAGAAGGCCGAGAAATGGCTCACGCAAAATCACCACCTCGTTCGACGTCCGCCGCTGCGTACCCCGATGCCGCGCAGCAATCGTCGCGACGTCACCTTCACCGCATTCGTCCCTTCGGCCATCGGGCAGCCATTTCGCTGCCGCCGAGACCCTTGGCCGACCGCGCTCCACCAGCGGCGGACGCGTCATTGATTTGGGAATGGGTGTGGTCGCCGGTCCAGCAGAAGCGGTCCCGACCAGCGACCAATGACTGTGGTTACACCACCACGAAGGAGGCCAGTTATGGCTCTATCGAACTCGATTAATACGAATGTCGGGGCGATGGTTGCACTGCGCAACCTCAACTCGACCAATATGGACCTGTCCAAGACACAAGACCGGGTCTCAACCGGTCTGAAGGTGATCGGCGCACTGGACGATGCTTCGTCCTTCGCCATCGCCCAGGGCATCCGTGCCGAGATCAAAGCCGTGGGTGCTGTCCAGCAGGGCCTCGCCAACGGTCGCGGTGTCGCCACGGTCGCCATCTCCGGCACCACCGAGATCTCCAACCTTCTTGCCGATATCAAGAAGAAGATCACGGAGGGCATGAACGCCGGTAACACGACCTCGCAGCAGGGCATTCTGGACGCCGACTATACGGAGCTCGTCGACCAGGTCTTGAACTTCATCCAGAACTCGGAGTTCAACGGCAAGAACATGCTGCAGGCGACGTCCGCGGACGTGTCGGTGATCGCCGATACGGGCGGCGGGACGTTGACGATCCGTGCCCAGGACCTCCAGTCGAACGTGTTCGACCTGTTGAATGCGGAGGACCTGTCGACGACCACCGCCGCCACCGCGGCGCTCTCGGTCGTCAACACGGCGATCGACACGGTCGGCACCTCGCTGGGTCAGCTCGGTGCGGACGCCCGTGCGATCGATTTCCAGGACAACTTCCTCGGCTCGATCGTCGACGCCGTGGAGGAAGGCCTGGGAAGCATCGTCGACGCGGATCTGGCGAAGGAATCCGCGAAGTTGCAGGCCCTGCAGGTGAAGCAGCAGCTCGCCGCGCAGACCCTCAGCATCGCCAACGCCTCGCCGCAGATCCTGTTGTCGCTGTTCAGGTAGAAACGGAGCGCGGCGGGGACTGGGCGCAGCCCGCCCCCCGCCTCCGCCCTGAGCTCGACGGCGCCCGCTCGAAGCGTGGCGCGGGCGGGCATAAGCAGAAGCGGTCGATGCAGAACGGCATCGGAAGAGCTCAAGGCGGCGTCTCGGCGCCGCCTTCGTTTTTCGATGCATTCCATCTTTCGGCGAAGGGCGAGAGAATGGGCGCGGTACGGCCGTCGATGCCGCATGCCGGAGTCCGCCCATGACCGACCCCGCCAACGACGAGTCCCCCCCTCCGCCGGAGATCGCCGGACCGCTGGCCCTGGCCGACCGCATGCTCCGTGCCCGCCAGCTCGATCCGGCAGCGGCGCTGTACGAAGATATCCTGGGCCGGTTTCCGAACAGTGCCGAAGCGCTGCATGGACTGGCGCTCGTCTGCCAGGATCGCGGCCAGTTCGCGAAGGCAGCCGAACTCGTCGAAACCGCATTGCGGCTGAAGCCCGGGATCGGGAACTTCCACGTCACCCATGGGCTCGCGCTGAAGGGCCTCGGTCGCCCGAAACGCGCCATAGAGGCGCTGACGCGGGCCATCGCCCTGATGCCGGGTTCGGCCGAACCGCACATCGCCCTCGGCAACCTGCTGCGGGACATCGGCCAGACGGCGAAGGCGGTTCCGATCCTCGCCCGGGCCGCCGTACTTCGCCCCGACCTGGTCAATGCTCATACCGCCCTCGCCTATGCCCTGCAGGAAACCGGGCGCGTGGAAGACGCCGCACAGGCCTTGGCACAAGCCGTTGTCGCGGCCCCGGAAGCGCCGGCACCCCATCTCAATCTCGGTATCGGCCTGCTTTCCGCCCGACGGCCGGCGGCCCTTTGGGCGGCGGTCGATCGCGCCGTGGCCGTTCCGGGGCTCGGGCCTGGCCCCAAAGCCGGCATGCGGGTGCTTGCCGCCATCGCCGCTCAGATCGAGAACGACCCCGCGGCTTGCATACAATGGCTCGAAGGCTGCCGCGGAGCGATGAGCGACGCGCCCGACTTTCCCAATCGCCAAGCGCTTCGCATCTACGAGCACTACCTCGTCCACCTCCTCCATTTCCGGAAGGCACACCAGTCGCTCTTCACCGAGTCCGGACCGTCGCTCTATGCGATCGGCGACAGCCATTGCCTGTCGCCCGCCCATACGCGGATCCCTTGGCGGAATGCTGAGTATCGGGTCGTCCCCCGCCTGATCGTCGGCTGCAAGGCATGGCATCTGGCGTCGCCGGCGATGAACGGTTTCAAGGCCTATTTCCGGCATGCTGCCGCCGAGCTTCCGTCCGGCGTTCCGGTCGTCGCCATGTTCGGCGAGATCGACTGCCGCCACGACGAAGGGATCGCCCGCCACCACCGCGGGCATCCAGGCGAGGATCTGGACGGCGCCATCGCCGATCTGGTCGACGGTTATGTCGAATTCGTGGCCGCCAGTCTGGCCCCGAAGACCGACGACATCGCGTTTCATGGCGTTCCCGCGCCGAACGTCGACATCTCGATCATGAGTGCCGACGACCGGACGTTGCTTCTCGATACTGTCGCCGGCTTCAATCGCCATCTCCGCCGCGCCACCGCCGCCCGGTCGCTGGCGATGATCGATGCATTCGCCTGGACGGCGAACGACGACGGCATCGCCCACGGAAGACGGCACCTCGACGCCTATCATCTTCAGCCTTCGTTCCTCGGAGACTACCTGGCCGAGCAGGGGAATCGGGAATCAATCGCCTGAGTAGAAGGGCCGCACCTGCCGCAAACCCTCCCCGCCGCGGCCGCACTTGGAGCGGTCCCGAGCGTGTGATAGTTGGTAAGAAATATAAGAAGGATCAGGAGGACGCCTTGCCCAAGCTACTGTCGGATGCTCAAGTCTCGGCGTTTCGCCGCGACGGCTTCCTGTTCCCTATCCGCGTAATGCCATCGGACGACGCGGAAATGCTGAGGACCGAGCTCGAAGCCGCCGAGCGCGCCCAGGGCGGAGCGTTCAAGGGTTCGCTTCGGCACAAGCCGCATCTCATCTTCACCTGGTTGGACCAGACCATTCGTCATCCGGCGATTCTCGATGCCGTCGAAGACATCCTCGGTCCCAATCTTCTGGTTTGGGCGTCGTCCTTCTTCATCAAGGAAGCCCACGACCCGAGCTACGTGTCATGGCATCAGGACTCGACGTACTGGGGTCTCAGTGAACCCGACGTGGTTACCGCCTGGGTCGCGCTTTCCGAAAGCTCGATCGAGTCCGGCGCGATGCGCGTCATTCCGGGCACGCACAAGGAACAGGTCGCCCACAGCGATACCTTCGCCGAGAACAATCTGCTGACCCGCGGTCAGGAGATCGCGGTCGAGGTTGACGAGGATCAGGCCGTCGACGTGGTTCTGCATCCGGGCGAGATGTCGCTTCATCACGTCCGTCTGTTCCACGGCTCGCCGCCCAACCAGTCGGACGATCGGCGAATCGGCTTCGCCATCCGCTACATCCCGACCTATGTGCGTCAGGTCAACGGCCCCAAGGACTATGCGATGCTGGTGCGCGGCGTCGACGAATACGGGCATTTCCAGCTCGAAAGCCCGCCCAAGGCGGACCTTCATCCTGATGCGGTGGCGCTTCACAAGCAGGTGGCGGACGATCAGGCCAAGATTCTTTACGCAGGCACGGACCGCAGCGGCTACCGTTGATCGAACGCGGGTGACGTTCCGCCATAAGGGACGCGCCCGCACCTCCTGATCCGTTACCGGCCTGGGCCGGTCGCGGGGCGGAGGCAACACAAGAAAGGCCGGACGGCACGCTTCGCCTCATGCAGGGCGAGCGGCACGTACCGGCGACAGGGAGGAAGTATGAACGCTGGCAAGCGCGCAACGCGCCTGTTGTCCGTCTTCGTCGGTGCCTGGATGGTTCTGTCAGGGGTCGACGCCCACGCCGCGGCGAAATTCCACTGGCAGATGCAGTCCCTGTGGCAGGCCGGGACGATCAATCAGAAGCTCTTCGAAGCCTTCTGCGACCGCGTGAAGACGATGACCGACGGGCGGCTGGAGATCACGCCGCTGCCGGTGGGTGCCGTCGTCGCCTACAACGAGACGCTGGACGCGATCTCGGCCGGGCTGCTGGATGGCCATCAGAGCGGCTCCGGCTACTTCGCCGGCAAGGACCCGGCCTTCGCCCTTCTCGCCGACCTGAACGGCGGCTACGAGAGCGCCCGCCAGATGGAGATGTGGCTCTATTACGGCGGTGGACTGGAACTCGCCCGCGAACTCTACGCCAAATACAACATCTACTATGTCGCCGGCGTGTGGTGGGGCGTCGAGTCGATCCCCGCCAAGATGCCGATCCGCACGGTCGAGGACTTCAAGGGCGTGAAGATCCGCTCGCCCGAAGGCATGGGGCAGGAGATCTTCAAGGCGATCGGCGCGGCGCCGGTCAACATTCCCGGCAGCGAAGTCTATACGGCGCTGGAGCGCGGCGTCATCGACGCGACCGACTGGGGCACGCTCAGCATGAACCAGGACCTGGGCTACCATAAGATCGCCCCCTATCCCCTCTATCCCGGCTTCCACTCGACGCCGATGGCGGAGATCGCGGTCAACATGGACCGCTGGAACGAGCTGCCGGACGACATCAAGGCAATCGTCGAGGCGGCCGCCCGCGACTTCGGTCACGAGATGTATCTGAAGGTCGGCCTGGAAGACGACAAGGCCGCGCACGAAGCCGAGGCGGAAGGCGTCGAGCTGGTCGACTGGAGTTCGGAGGAACGGCGCAAGTTCCGCGAAGTGGCGGCCGGCGTCTGGAAGACCTACGCCGAGCGCAGCGAAATGGCCCAGCGCATCTACGACTCGCACATGGCCTTCCTCACCACCCTTGGACTGCTCGGTCCGTCCGAGTAAAGCGCGGAGATCGACATGTCCTTCATCAATCACGCCCGCCGGCTCCTCATTGCAGCCGGCGCGGCAACCCTGCTCGCCCATGCGCCGGCACGCGCCGCGGAGCATGAGTGGAACATGCAGATCGCCGCGCAGGCCGGCGAGATCATCTTCGACATCGGCCAGGATTTCGCCGAGCGGGTCGACCGCATGACCGCCGGCCGCATCAAGCTCAACATCATGCCGGTGGGCGCCATCGTCTCCTACAACGAGACCATGGACGCCGTGGCGGCCGGTCTGCTCGACGGCCATATCACCTCGACCGTCTACTTCTCGGGCAAGGACCCGGCCTTCGCGATTCTCGGCGACCTGATCGCCGCCTACGAGCATCCGTTCCAGGACCAGGCCTTTCTCGAATATCGCGGCGGCAACGAGCTGATGCGCGAGCTTCTGAGCCCTTACGGGCTCTATTTCATCGGCGGCACCTGGACGGGCAAGGAATCGTTCGTATCCACCATCCCGATCGAGAGCGCCGACGACTTCAAGGGCGTCAAGCTGCGCTCCCCCGAAGGCATGGCGCAGCGCATCTTCGAGGCGGTCGGCGCCTCTCCGGTCAATCTCCCGGTTGCCGAGGTCTACACGGCCATCGAACGCGGCGTCGTCGACGCCGCCGACTGGGGGACGTTCTCGATGAACGACCAGATCGGCTTCCACCGCATCGCCAAGTTCCCGATCTATCCCGGCATCCACTCGATGCCGGTAATCGAGGTCTCGGTGAACCAGGACCGCTGGGACGCTCTCTCCGACGATCTGAAAGCGATCATGACCGTCGCCGTCCGCGACTATGCGCGCGACATGGTCCAGCACCTCGAATACGAGGATCTGAAACGGGTTCGGGAAGCCAGGAAGAACGGGATCACCATCATCGACTGGTCGGACGAAGAGCGTCGCAAGTTTCGCGAGGTCGCCGTCGGCATCTGGAAGGATTGGGCCGACCGCAGCCCGCTGGCCAAGAAGGCCTACGACGCCCAGATGGCCTATCTCCGCGAAATCGGCCTGCTCGACTGACCGGCAAGTCGCCAAGATGCGCCCGAACATGAACGGCCGGTGGGTCCTCCGCGCAGGCGGAGGACCCACCGATCGCCTGACCACCGCCCGGCAGACCGATGTCTGACCGCAATGTCGGCGACCGCGTCGCCTCCGCCGTCGGCTTGGTGTCGCGGCGGATCGGAGAGCTGTTCAGCCTGCTTTTGTTCATCAGCGTCGTGGTGACCGTCTACGAGGTCATTTCCCGCTATGTGTTCAACGCGCCGACCGTGTGGGCGCATGAGATCACCATCACGCTGTCGGCCTTAGCCTTCGTGATGAGCGGCGTCTACACGTTGCAGCGGCGCGACCACATCCGCATCAGCATCGTCTATGAAATGCTGCCGGCGCGAGTGCAAAGGGTGCTCGACGTCGTCAACAACCTGGTGATGCTGGTCTTCGTCGGGCTACTGACCTATGCCACCTACAATCAGGCGGCCAAGTCGGTGGCGATCGTCGAGCGAACGGGCACCGCGTCCAACCTGCCGCTGCCACCAATCGTCAAGACCGCGCTGGCGATCGGCGCGGCGCTGTTGTTCATCCAGGGCCTTGCCCATCTCTGGCAGCTCGCCCGCCGTCGGAGCGACGACTAGCCATGGATATCGGAACCATTACCCTGCTGATGGTCGCGGCCATCGGCATCCTTCTGATGATGGGCCTGCCGCTGGCCTTCGTCACCGGTATCGTCGCGGTGACGGCCGGGCTGCTGCAGTTCGGCGCACCCAGCCTGTTCCTGATCGCCAGCCGCACCTACAGCTTCGTCAACGAATACGTGCTGGTCGCGGTGCCGATGTTCATCCTGATGGCATCGATCCTCGAACGATCGGGGGTAGCGCGCGACCTCTACCGCGCCATGCACGTCCTGGCCGGCGGCCTGCGCGGCGGCTTGGCCGTGCAGACGATGATCGTCGCCATCATCATGGCGGCGATGACCGGCATCATCGGCGGCGAGATCGTCCTGCTGGGCCTGATCGCCCTGCCGCAGATGCTGAACCGCCAGTACGACCGCAAGCTCGCCATCGGCACGATCTGCGCCGGCGGCTCGCTAGGGACGATGATCCCGCCGTCGATCGTGCTGATCATCTACGGCCTGACCGCCAACGTGCCGATCGGCGATCTGTTCATCGCCACCATCGTTCCCGGTCTGATGCTGGCGTCGATCTATATCGGCTACATCCTGATCCGCTGCTACCTCAATCCCAGCCTGGGCCCCGCCGCATCCCTCGAAGAGCGGCAGATGCCGCTCCGCGAGAAGCTCCGCCTGCTCAAGGGCATCGCCCTGCCGATGCTGGTGGCGGTCTGGGTACTGGGCAGCATCTACGGCGGGATCGCCTCGGTCAGCGAGGCGGCGGGCATGGGCGTCGCCGGCGCGCTGCTGTCGGCGGCCGTGCGGCAGGAACTCAACTGGCCGATGCTGCGCGACGCCCTGTTCCAGACCATGAACACCGTCGGCATGCTGCTGTGGCTCACCTTCGGCGCCAACGCCCTGATCGGCGTCTACAACCTGATGGGCGGTACCCGGTTCGTCGGCGGGCTGATCACCGGGCTGCCGTTCGGTCCCTTGGGCATCGTCCTGGTGATGATGCTGATCCTGATCGTCCTCGGCATGTTCATGGACTGGATCGGCATCTGCCTGCTGACCATGCCGATCTTCGTCCCGGTCATCGTGTCCCTGGGCTTCGATCCGGTGTGGTTCGGCATCCTGTTCTGCATGAACATGCAGGTGTCCTACATCACCCCGCCTTTCGGGCCGGCGGCCTTCTACCTGAAGGGCGTGGCGCCACCGGAGATAAGCCTTCAGGACATTTTCTCCGCACTGTGGCCCTTTATCTGCCTTCAGCTCCTCGGCCTTACCATCGTGCTGCTGTTCCCGGAAGTCGCCCTGTGGCTGCCGACGATGTTCTACGACTGAGTGGCCGTCACCAGAGTCAGGGCAGGGTGACGATCTCGTCCAGGAAGATCTGATAGCGCTGAGATTTCGGTTTCTCGCGGTCTTCCTCACGCACATAGCGGAGTGAGCTCTTCCCCAGGAGATCGGGCGGCAGCAGCATCGCCCGGATGAAACGCGTCGGCGCGTCATCCGCGGCCTGGGCGAACACAGGTTCCGGGCCGGACTCGAACCAGGCCCCACCGGGCAGGTAATCGGTCGAGGTCCCCTCGGTATCGACGCGGATGCGGCCCTCGGCGAGACAGCGGATGCCCGGCCCCCGATGGGTGTGGAGATAGGCGCAACCGCCCGGCGGAAAGGCGACGCTGTCGCAGCGGAGGATGAGACGGCCGTCTTCAGCCGGCGGCGCGGACACGGCGAGAAGCGTCCTGGACGAAACACCTTCGGCAGCCCAGTCGCTTGGAGCGCCGGAGCTCAACCGCCAGCACCACAGCACCGCTCCTTCCGGTCCCGCCCGCCATGTTTCGCTTTGCCGGACAAGCCACGCCCGTTCCGCCCCTTCGACGGCATCGCGCCTCAGGAGGGCACCGGTACGGAGAAACACCGCCGCGACGTCGTCGTCTCCCCCAATGGTCAATGCCGCCTCCGGCGCGGCATGCAGGTCGGTCAAGG
>MDTD01159656.1_pt1 | contig 18585 bp, 21 predicted proteins | sample 811221 | NCBI WGS metagenome assembly MDTD01 (sample SAMN05326646, study PRJNA326480) | marine metagenome | isolation source: seawater | place: Pacific Ocean: South West | collected 2011 | reverse complement strand
GTTATTGGGGTATGGTATGGAAATATGATACCATCAGCAAGCCAGAGTCTTACAGAGAAGCGGTGCGAAATAGTTTAAAAAACCAAATATGTTGTACATTGCCATCTATTATATTATTTAACGAATTCTCTGCGATGCCAGTTAGTACGCATTTTTTTAGTTCCCTTTGCTTGATTCCTGTAATTATTATAGTGAGTGATGTATATTTTTTTCTAACTCATTATCCTTTACATAAAACTTTTCTGTGGAAATATCATAAAACACATCATCGGGGTAAAGTTCATGTTGCCAAATCCCTTGATGCGGATTTAATTGAACATTTAGTTGGTAATTTAGGTTCATTTATAGCACCTTTTATCTTGTTTCATATAATGGATATACCATTTAACATGATTATCTACAATATTTGGGCAGCGATAGCTACTATTAATACATGTGTGAGTCATTTGGGATACAAAGCATTTGGTGATAAAGGAGTTCATAATCTTCATCATAAATATCTAAAATGTAATTACGGAACGGGGTTCTACGTCCTTGATAGATTATTAGGAACTTACAAAGAAATTTAATTGAGTTTTCAATTAAATTACATTACACCGTTTGAGATACCAGAATCATTCAAGCCACATGCACTAATCACTTGTGGACAACTCCTGTCGCAGATGTATCTCCGACCGTCTTCCAGGACTGTCAAATTCTCGATATCCTCTTGGGATGCATAGTGCAACCAAGCATCGCTCACGGGATTACACTTTTTACGCTCCGTTGGTAGCACGGGGTAAAGACTCCCCAGCTTGTAATCATCCCGAACATTTTCTGGGAATCTGGCGAGATTTTGGCATGAATCAATATTACCACATCTCTTGATACCGTTACCTGGATCTTTTCTGATCGAAGGTTGGGGTTTATCTGACACGAATTTCAATATATTCTTCTTTTCCCAATCGTTATAATTGTCGTCGGCATAGTCGTTGACGAAATTTTCACCTTTGCATTGTATTACGATGGATATGACTAACCCAACGATGGACAACGCAAATAAAATCCATAAAGTTATAGTCAAGGCAGTATTCTTTTTACCTCCGCCTGATTTTTTAGAACTGGACTTTTTAACCATTTATTAGAAAAAGAAAAACTATTTTTTAGTTTGTTCTTTCAAAAAATTCATAAAAATCTCACGATCTTTGTATACATCATCCAACCGCTCGTTTGCTGACATAATAAACACCGGTACAAATGATGCCAATGTGGTTCCCTCTTGTCCAAATAAAGTTTTTAGTTCGTCTAATTTAGCATCGGTAATGACGTTTTTAGCCGGTGCTTCTAATTCTTTGATCTTTTCAAATATATAACAAACCAATTTAGTTAAACTAGTTGCATCAAATGCATTATGACTTACCATCTCATAGAAAAAATCAACATCCATTTGTTCATGAATTTCTTTAATCCTGTCTTGTCGCCGAGGAGTTAAATTACAGATTCTATCTCGTAATTCAGAGTATAGATTTTTGACCCAATTCCAATCTGGAGTGTCTGACTCTAAGCTTTGCTGTAGTAAATCTATAAAAGCTTGCCTAAATTGGGTCTTTACTTGATTTTTAACACCTTCAAGTGGATCTTTTTCTTGTTCTGTTTCTTGTCTCTTTTCACTCATTTGTTGATAAAATCTCTTGTTTAAAATGAATATTTAAGACCGAGGCGTAACATATAAATGAAATATTTAGTTTTTGACACTGAAACCACCGGATTGCCTCAAAGACAATCCTGGAGTAAATACCACCCGATTACCGACTTTTCCAAATATGAAAAGGCGAGAATTGTATCAATCGCGTGGGCCATTTACGAAGACTTAAAACTTATCAAATCTGTTTATCACGTGGTTAAACCATCGGATTTCGTTATCGACGACACTAGTATTGCCACCAAAATTAACGGTATTACTCAAAAAGTAGCAGAAGAGCAAGGAATCTCGCTACGTGACATTTTGACAGAATTTGATCAGGACACTGACGAAAACACTACATTGGTAGCACATAATCTAGATTTTGATAAACACATTATTTTGGCAGAAATAGCTCATCTTGGAGATCTAGATTTAGTTAGAAAGGTTTTAGCTATGCCTGAATACTGTACTATGAAAAAGAGTGTAAATATTGCTAAAATCAAAAAATCCCACGCCGGGGGTTACAAATTTCCCAGATTGAGTGAGTTATTTTATCACTTCCATGGTCATGAATTTCAGAATGCTCACAATGCACAAGCAGACGTTGATGCTTGTGTAAAATGTTATCAAAAATTAATAGGTCTTAAATAAATGGTCAAAACAAAATGGGATTGGATGGCTTATGCCTCTATAGGTCTTGGTCAAATCGCATTCATCTATGAATTAATTGATATTATTACTTCAAAAGACTCGGATAAATTTACATGGCCTTTTGTTTTATTGGGTATAGTAACTAGTGGTTTAGGTTTAGCTTATGGTTTCAAAAATAAATTAATGCCGTTAATTATCACTGGAATTATAGATGCTATACTAGCTATCATACTATTATCTCTAAAACTATGTTATGAAAAAAAATGTAATGATTAAGTTGTTATAAAATATTATTATAACAACTAGCTATTTCTGGTTTTATGATCAAGTTCGTGGCTTTTCGCGATACAAGTACGTATCGTCGATTTAATTATATTATCGAAACCATATCTATTCAATATATTTATTCCAGCTTCTGTAGTTCCTCCCTTGCTGGTGATTTGTGTTATCGTACTTAAGTCTTCCATAGAAGCTGCTGCTTTTAGAGACGCTGCGATAAATTGAGAAGCTAAATGAGTGGGGACGTTTTGTAAACTTGCTTCAGCATTCATTCCTTTGCACAATTTTAGAATAAATGCTGGGCCGCTACCTATGATAGCTGTGGCCACATCTATATCTGTTTCATTATTAACTTTGATGGGACTTCCACCATGTGAAAAAATAGTTTTTGTCATTTGAGCTAGAGATGAATCAGTCGTATAAAATGCTGTATCGCTTTTACCTTTGTTCATGGCTAGATTTGGCATTGCTCTACACAATTTAGTATGTGGTAAGAAATGTCCCAGTGTGTCAGTACTCACACCTGCTAAAACACTTATCAAACTCCCAGGATCTTTTACAATACTGTTTCCTGAATATATCTCATTGGAAAAATTATGTAAATCCTGGGGTTTTATACAAAGAATAGAACAGTCGGTTGGTGTTAATTTTATTTTAGAGATAGAATCGACAACCGTGAATGGTAAATTTGTCTCACCTTTTGGTAAGTTTTTTTCAACACCTACTATGTTATTATGAGGAGAACATTTCTTTAGTAATTTACCCACTTGTCTTCCCATGTTACCCAATCCAATCACAATAAATCTTGTCATATTTTAATAATTATAAAATCAACTAATAATTCATTTTTATAATTCCTAGTAGACAAAGTACACATGTAATTTTAAAATTCACGAGAAAATGTTACAAGTCGGAATTGATTTTATAGAGTACTTAATAAGTAAGACGAATATGAATTTTACAACGGAAAAAAGTTCGAACAACGGAATAAAAACACTACAAGAATTGGCTACTGAAAAACTAGCAGTTACAGCCGCGGAAGAGATACAAGTTAATGGTGATGATGGAACTAGAGCTGACATCAAACTTGTTGAAGAGTCTCTGACAGAAATCAAAGACGTGTTGGCTCTAGTGATAATACTTGATAACACATCCTCTCAAGAGCCGTCATGGGAACTGATTAGACAGATGTTGAAAGATCTACTACCATTTTTAGAATCTAGACATGGGGAAGCTAGTCAATTTAGTATAACTTACGAGATTAGAATCATATACGCTAATGATTATGATGATAGTCATTTAGCAGAGAAAGCACGAGCAAAAAGGCTTGGAAAAGAGTATATCGCAGATCCTTACACACCCACTTATTCTCAAGAATTACGATATCACCAGAATTTTGTCTCTAAAGCTGTTGTTGGTGAGCTATGTCGTATCTCTTCTACATCTACACCAGAAGAAAAACAAGAATTTGTGAAGATTCTTGAATCTATGAAGTGCTACGGGGGTGGTGATCTAGCAGAGGCTTACACCCCAGCTCTAAAATTAGGACAAGACCATACAAATGAGCTCGCTGCGAAATACGGGAGTAAAGCAGTAATAGCTACGCTTTTTTGTGGCGACGATTCTCCCCATGGTTGTCATACATCCCAAAAAGGTTTCCACAGCAGAGAATCTTGGCCAGATGGAGATCCATCGGGTATGGATTGGTTTCAAGTGGTTGATAATTATACAGTCCCCATCCATTCTCTTTCTCCAGCTCATGCTGATTCGGATTCTAGGTGTGTGTTGGGGTATGCTACAAGTAAAACTGGAGGGTTTCATCTTAATGTGGATGCAAATTCTTCGCAGGTCATTCTTCGTCTCCTAATGGCAGAAATGAAACTCTCTTGGTTACTAGAAAGAAATTTGAAAGACATGGAAGGTGCCTCAGCAGAAGAGATTGCCAAAAAAGTGGCTGAACTAATTAATAAGGAAAGTTTTGAAAAACCGACGAATACTGTACCAGAAGATCCTAGGATTAGTGAGATTAACAAGGAAATAGCGAAAAATGGCATCAAACCTGAACTAATGAGATGCGTATCTGATCGATTGGGAGCAATGCAACCAAGATCGTCATCATCTAGAAAGAAGACTACTTCTTGTGTTACAAGGGGTGTTAGTAATGCTGGTTTAATGCGTGCACTAAGGACCTCCACCGGAATGACTATGCCACCAACGCTAATGAGAGAGGTATCACAAAGCGTTTTGGCGTCAAATAACGTACCAGATGAAGATAATGATTTAGAAATTCCAGTATTGACGAGGCAAACCGCGTGGTAGTGCAATCAATGATGATTAAGAATATATAACAATTTTGTTATATATTATTTTTCGGAAGGTGTATACATTACCTGATTTTCATGATAATGCAAGCTATCTCGTCTCTTAATAGATCTATTTTTGCAATCTATCCATAATGTATATTCACGATGACATACGTTTCTCGAAATACTTTGTGGACCTAAAACATTTACTCTCATACAATCTTTCCATTCTTTTTCTCTTAATTTGCAAACTTTTGACAGCATTTTATAACTATGTGTTTCTATCGAGATTTCAATTTCTAATATAAGAAAATCAATTATCTAGAAAATGCCTTTATCCCTAAGCAAATTAGCGTCTTTTTTATTCAAAAAAGACTTTATACCCAGAAAATATTTTAGGTTCGAAGGAAACTGTATCTTTTTAGAAATGGTATCGTTATCTTCCGGCGTCACTACAATGCTTTATATACCTTCTAGATTTGTGATTCCATTAAGTCCTGGAGAAAATGTGGTAGAAGTAGAATTGATAGATACAGAAGATATGGATCCTAACGCGTATGACAGAAATCCTTTGACAAATCCGGAAGATACTTATCAACCGGTTGATGTCATCCCATCAAATGACCATGGAAACACTGAAGAAATGTTACAATTAAAATACAAGAAAGCTATCGAATTGAAATCTGGAAAAACAAGAAATATGAACGTGTTAAAAGAAATTATTCGCCAATTAAATAGACTTCAATATTGTGTTGAAGGTCTTCCTTACGATATAACTATTTATCAAAATAACTATCTTGTTTACATGAGGAACCAGGAGCCTGATTGTTATGTTATTAAAGATAAAATTACTAGTCATGCTAGACATCTTAGAGTCACCACACCACTCCAGCTAATATACGAGAGAGCTAATACTATGGATCATGAAACATCCCAAGTAGTGGTTGGTATTCAAAAAATTTTAGATAAAAACATGAGAAGTCATGCTAAATTCTTAGATCAATTGATTACTAGAAAAGGAAATCTATTAAATTTTGCTAGTTTGATGAATCGTAAAAAAATGGAGTACGACCAGTTAATAAATAAATACAAAGGTCTACTCGAAAAATTAGATCTACAGGAGAAAGATATCAAATTACAGAGAAAAAAGTTTGCCGATCTTGGTGGTTCTGGTTTTGATTCAGAATTAAATAGGAGTCAAGTCAGAGCCGGTTTTGAGAGAAAATTGCAACATTGTCTCGTTGTTAAACAAAAAATTATCGATAAGATGATTATCATTCAATCAGCATCAGAAAGTTTGTCATTACAGGCTGACAAGATACTTTACGACAATTCAATCATGATGGATAAAATATTCAAAAATTTCTCAAAATTAATTGAGCTTAGTAAGTAAATGGACGAATTGCAAACAGGAGATTTATTACTTTTTAATAACCACAGCGGTGGAATTTTTGGCTTTTTTACCAACATGATTAAATGGGGAACTCATAGCAACTACACACATGTTGCGATGGTTTTACGAGATCCTACTTTTATACATCCATCATTAAAAGGCTTGTATGTCTGGGAGTCAACTTTTAATGGCCATCCAGATCCTCAAGATGGACAAATCAAACTTGGCGTGCAGATAACTCCTTTATTGGAGTGTTTAAATTTTGAAAACAGGACGGTATATGTCAGAAAGTTGTCTTGTCCAAAGGAAAAATTGTCTAACGAGATTCTATCTAAAATACACGATGTTGTTTACGATAAACCTTATGATATAGTACCAACTGACTGGATCCAAGCATTTTTCCAATGTGATTCCCATCCACAAAAAACAGATAGATTTTGGTGTAGTGCTTTAGTTGGGTACATTTACACCCAATTAGGAATATTGGAAGTTGATACTGATTGGAGTATCTTACGACCCGTTGATTTCTCCTTAAGTGGAGAAAGTGTAAAATTTAATTCTAATTGTTCACTTGAAAATTTTGAAAAAATTTTCTACAAAAAGTAAAAATTTTTTTATTTTTTATTGTTGGACTAGATAAAAATGTCACTTTCAGAAGTTTCCAATGATTTTAGAACATCCTATGTCCAAACTGATGCTTTGGGTCAACCCAATGCATGTTACGCAACACTAGGCGGATACAATGCTCGTGTCCCAGGTACCATCAACGGTTCCCCTGCTGTTGTTCAGGTTCCATCTCAGAGAGTCCAGCAAATCCCAGTCTGGGGTTCCCAGGGTTATGACGCATTGACCCATGGTGGTCTCCCTTACCAATGCGGTGGTTACTACACCATCCAGGGCGCTTACCCAATGTACAACAAGGCTTGTGGCCAGCTCGCAAAACGTGCTTGCGCCGGAACCAAGTTGCACATGAACTAAATATTTTTATCCAATCTTAATACTTTTAGTATCAAGATTAATTTAATCAAGTGTAGGAACCGAAGGCTGCATTGCGATACCACATTGACCATGAGATTCAGGAGTATTTCTTGCTAAGAGTATGTAGCCATCGTCTCCCCAACTCTCGCCCCAACTATTCTTGACTTTCCAATAATCAGTATTATTCAAAGTCCCATAGCCAACAACAAGTACTCCGTGATCTAGATTAGTTCCACAAGCACCGTCGAACACTCCACTATGGTAAAATTGAAAAGAAGGTTGGTCTGCTTCAATCGCCACTGATACTGGTTGGGTATAAACTGCTTTTTGTAGTTCTTTTTCGTTATTATGAGAGACGTCGCTAAATCCTGTAATTTTGAAAACAGGATCGCATTTGGTACATGTTTTTCCATCTGTACCTGTGTAAGGATAGCTCTCCTGTGTGCAAATACCTCGATTCTCGACGAATTTAAATGCTAGGTCCATAAGCCCACCGTTACAGCCATTATTACCGTAACTACCGGAACAATCAACGAGTTCTTGTTCTGAAAAATTAGTCAACTGACCATTTTTAATATAATTCAATCCCTCTAGAGCTCCAGTGGTTGAAAAAGCCCAACAACTACCACATTGTCCTTGATTCTTTACAGGTGTGACAGCACCTTTATTTACCCAATCCCAGGACTTAGGTAGTTCATTATAACTTTCAGAAATAGAATAAGTTGAAAATTTTGGAAAAGTGGGTTTTTCGTTAACGCCTATGTATTTATTTTTGAACTCTTTCCAGTCCAAATCTCCAAACATATTCATACGTAATTTCCAATTTCTGTTAGCTCGATTATGTGACTCGATAAGAAGATAATTTCTCTCAAAAATATCTTTACGCTTAAAATATTCTGCGGTACTATCATAACGCTTATTATAACTATTCACAAAGTTTGCAAAACTATGAGGCCGTGCCAAACTACACAGAGATGACATGTAAAGACTTGCTAGTAAGATTTTGAACATTTATTTATCAAAATAAATGTTTAGATTTTCATTCTTGGAAAAATAGACACTTAATGGTTTTCGGTCCAACTTTCACCTTTATAATTAGTGTAAGTTGTAAATCGACCAGCTTTTCCATCATAATTTTCTCTAAGCTTTCCCCAACTAGGACGGTAATTTTGCGAACCACCATAAACAGTTACTCCCCATTTTTTGGCGGCTCGCCAGTTAAATTCATGACCTCCAACAGACTTGTATATACCGATGAGTTCTTCTGGAACACCTCTGTCTATGAGTTTCTTTTTTTCTAGTCGAGTTGTGAAGAGTTCAATCTCATCCACTGGTCCTACCATGGTATAACTCGTGAATCCATTATCTAGTCCCACACAAGGGACTCTATCTTCGGAATATCTTAAGTATATCTTAAGTTTTTTTATTTCTTCTTTGGATTTTTTCTCGATTTCAACCTTTTCATTTTCATATCTTTCACGATCGCGCTTTGCTTGTAGCATAAATGTATCACGTTCTTCTTCTGATAGAGTATTCCATCGTGCACGCATATGCTTAATATAATGTTGATAAGCAGTTAAAGGTTTTTCACGCATCAGCAAATACTCTCTAGTTGCAGTGCGCTCTTTTTGTATAGCATTGATTATAGTGCGCTGTCTTTCTGTAATAGAAACCATTTGTGATTTTATTCATCATCTTTTCTATTCATTTTGTATTTTAATTGTCTGAATCTATCGCGTGATGTTCTATATCGCAAACCACCGTTAGCACTTCCATAGATCTTACCAGTCACGCTTGTACGTGTAATGCCAGGTGGGTGGTACAATTTGAATATTACCCAACTTTTTACCCATTTTTTAATTATTTTATAACTATGGGAGAGGAGTATATAATTACATATTAGGTCGTCAACTAGTTCGTAATAAATAGTATCATCAAAATCTTGGAAAGTACCAAAATTTGGTTTACACGCGATGTATTCTTTCATTGTTTTCTCGATTGCTATGGAAGTTAGATAATTCTTATAGCTCCAAAATGATGTGTTGAAAGTCGAAGCAAAATGTATCTTTTTCAATCTTTTCAACAATTCTGATTCCACTAAAATTTTAACTTCTGCTGGAGAAACGTATTCAGTTTCATACCACACGGGGTCGTATTGATGTGTATGCCAAGTTTGCATTTATTTGTAAGTTTGGTGATAATTAATTCAAATCTGGTTTTTCTAGTAATATATAAATGTCAAGCAACAGTGATTTTAATTTTCCAACGAAGTTGAGAACAGCTGCTGTTAAATTTCCTAGAGGTGTCATGAGCAAGTCTACGATAGAAATTTACCGCGCAGCAACAAATAAAAAATATGCTCCTAAAGGGCTTGGATCAGCCATCAAATTCATTCAATACTATCTCAATCGAGGAGGTAATGGTATATCTGACTCACAGAGGATCAGAATAGAAAAAGCGAAAGAAATGCTACAAAAAGATCTACGGCGTGTTTCCCGGGGTAGAGGTAAAAAGACGCCATCTATCGCACCTAGACGTAGTGTTAAAACACGTAAATTTGATAAAAAGAGGAGTAATTCTATTAAGGTAATGTCTTGGAATGTTTTAGCAGCAGCAGCCACGAAATATCATTCGCCGGATAGAAAATCAGAATTAGGAAAATACCGCCGAGAAAGACATAATAAATTGGTAAAGAAAATACTCTCGGCAAATGCTGACTTGGTTTTTTTACAAGAAGTTGATAAAGTTTTTGCACGTAGACTTAGAACTCTAAAAAATTACAAAACTATTTTTAAAATACCACCAATCGCGTTACCCAAAAATGCATTTGGTAATGCAATATTGTTTAAACATGATGTGTTGAAAAAAGTACCAGGGACTACGAAATTACTGTGGAGTAAATCAGAGAAAGATTTTGATAGAAAAAACGCGCTGATGACTACACTGTCATGGAACAACAGAAACATTGATGTCGCAAGTTTACATTTGAGTGGGAGAAAGAAAGACGCTAGACAAAATTTACTAAACAAAATCACAAGACAACTCAAAAGCCCTTACTCTATTATAGGAGGAGATTTTAACTGTGACACTAAAAAGAAAGCTTGTCTCGGGGATATCAAAATGGAAATGAAGTCCGTAAAGTACACAACTTGTTCTTTTGATTATGATCCGAAACATAGACCCACAGAAATAGATAAAATATTAGTTTCCCCTAATCTCCGATTATCAGATTACAGTGTTGAAAAAGAGAATTGTGGTAAAATGAACCATCCTTATAGGAGCTCGGGGAGTGACCACTTTCCACTTGTGACTCTTGTTAATCTCAAACATAAATCTTATCAAGCAAATGATTGTGAAATTTTAGCTACCAAAAGCTTCGATCAATGTTATAAAAGTCAAAAACTCTTTAAGAAGTGCTGGTTTCCAGCTGTTAGGAGCTATAAACGCTGTATTAAGAAAATGAAGAGATAATAAAATGGAAGACTATAAAAAGCACTTATTACATTTCATGTTTGTGTTGGGAAGTGTTACACCACTAAGCATTGGGTTGTTTCTCATAGCAAATGGTATTAGCAATCTCCGAGTGTCCGAAATTACAAATCAGTTAACAAACGTGGTTGGTCAAATTAAGAGCTTAGAACAGACTATCACCAAATTAAATTTGCAAGATTTTGAAGATTTAATAGGGAATCTTAATAGTACTCTTTTTGTACTTTCGTCGAATCTAAATAATATCCCAACGAACACGCAAGCTCCCAATTTACCAAATCCTCCAAATTTACCATAAATAAAATTAAACGTTTTTTTGTTTTAATAAAATGATTAAGAAATTAATTGGACCGGATTATCCCAAAACATCTTGTGACTGCAGTGAATGTCCTGCCACCGGAATACCTAGATGGCCAGCTAAACCACCCGAATCATCAACAAACAACTTCGGCTTAAACAATAGAAATCAATTACGTAAAATTTCTTCCTGTGCAAGTACTAGTTTCGTGACTTCTGGTAAACAACCAAGTCCTTGGATATCAGAAGAAGGCAAGAAAAATATCGAGATCTTAAATCCTAACTTTGGTTTAGAAGTATCCGATGGATTTTTTCACGAACCACACTCAGCCAGATGCGCGTGTGGAGTATGTAAAAAAGACTCACGCAAACACCATCACAGACACCATCATAGTCATCGTCGTAAACACTGTGAGGTAGAAACACCAAAAACAGTTACAGCTTATGACTCTAGATTGATATACCCACTACATGGATCTGTCACACAACAATTAGATAGTATTCCATATACCGGAGAAGTTAGATTGAAAGATATTTATGATGAAAAATACACAGACTATGGTAAACATTACAAAAATTATACTGATATTCATGCGGGTCAATATATGTACTATTTAGATAAAGACATAGACCCAACGTATTCTTTACCAGTATACACAGTTAGAAGTCAAGTAAATAGCGAAGTATATCAGACACCTATGGGTGGTTTGTGGCCTAGATATCCAAAAGTGCCAACTACCAAAGATAGTAGATATCTATCTCCACAACAGTTTACTAGAGACACAGTTAGAAACAGAGAAGATTTGATGGCGCTTCAAATGGCCAGATTCAATAGAGAAAAGTATCCATTAGATATGATGTGAATTGGTAAAAATGAATTTAACATAGAAATAGCATTATAGAAAAATGGATCCTTCAGATGCTAAAAAACAACGGACTAAGAAGCGAAATCAAAAGCTTCGGAAGCTACGTAAACAGAATAAGACGGTTGATATTAAGGACACCAATCGATACAAGCACTGGGAAATTCGTACACTTATGCTTGGTATGGTGCTGAGGTATTTTCCTCAAGCTCAAGCTGATCTCAATGATCTAATCACGCGTTTTGGAAAAGAAACCGGTGTCAAACTATTTCTGGATTCTATGCAAGCGTCGGGTGCGTGTTTCCTACCCTTTACTCAACCTGTTCTACACTCAACTAAAAATTGAGAAATGAATCTTAAAATTCAAAGAATTTTAAGAAAGCAATGCGAACAACATCAACAGTATTTCCGTATTTCTGGCATTGGGATGACAACGAAAAAGAAGTAACAGTATTTAGAATTTACGCTTTGACAAAGGATAATAAAACAGTCGTGCTACGTATTAACGACTTCACACCATATTGTTTCCTGGAATTACCAGAAAAGGTAGATGGTGTAGAAATTAGATGGGATGCGTCGAAAGCTCAGTTGCTGAGTAACGCTATCAACGGTCGGCTCAAGAGTCACGGACCAATTAAAACATCATTTACAATGAAAAAGCGCTTGTATTATTGTAATTGGGATCGTAAGAAAAAGAAAGAACGTTTGTTTCCGTACTTAATGCTTGCATTCTCATCTCCTTTTGATAGGAGATCTTACGCGTACAGTGTTAATAAGAGGCGATTCTTTGTTAGAGGTATTGGCAATGTTCAGTGTAGGATTCACGAAGAAGATGCAACGCCCCTATTACAATTTACATGCTTCAGGTCGTTACCTACGGCTGGTTGGGTTAAATTTACAGGTAAACAAGTTGGTAAAGATGAAAAAATAACATTATGCGATGAAGAATATATGGTGAAATGGAAAAGTATAAAATTTGAAGGCGGTGACGAAGTACCAGCTCCATTGATATTGTCAATGGATATTGAGGTCAATTCTACTAATCCGAGTAGAATGCCTAATCCTGAAATACCAGGTGACAAAGTGTTTCAGATCTCTTGTGTTTTGAAAAGAGAAGGCGCTAAAGATTACAGGAAATTTTTGTTGAGTTTGGGTTCTCCTGATAAGTCTATTGTAGGTAAAGACACCGAGGTAATTGAGTATAACACTGAAGCAGATCTTTTACTTGGTTACGCGGAGTTCTTGCAAACATACAGACCTAATATCGTTACTGGTTACAACATTCTTGGTTTCGATATTCAATACATGATAGAACGTGCTAAATTTAATCTTGTTATTGATCAATTCAAGCAATTGGGATTCACAGAATTTATATCGGCACAAGAACGTCAGATTAAATGGTCAAGTGCTGCGTACAAAACGCAAAACTTTAAATTTTTGGATGCAGAAGGAATCTTACATGTCGATCTGCTTCCATTGGTAAAACGTGATTATAAGTTTGACAACTACAAACTTAAAACTGTATCAGAGTTTTTTATAGGTAAAACCAAAGATCCTCTTGATGCTGCTGGTATTTTTAGATGTTATCGTTTGGGTATGAAAGGTGGAGAGCGAGGATCAAAAGCGTTGGGAGTAGTTGGAAAATACTGTGTACAAGATAGTGTTTTGGTATGTGAGTTGTTTGACACTCTACAGACTTGGGTTGGATTGTGTGAGATGGCTAAAGTTTGTAATGTTCCGATTTTCTATCTTTACACGAAAGGACAGCAGATTAAGGTGTATTCTCAAGTTTATAAAAAGTGCATGTTCGAGAACAGAGTAATAGAAAAAGATGGTTATATCGCTAAAGAAGATGAAAGTTTCACTGGTGCGTATGTATTTGAACCGAAACCTGGTGTGTACGATAAAGTAGTACCATTTGATTTCTCGTCACTGTATCCAACGACGATCATTGCGTACAACATTGACTTTTCAACGTTAGTTCGCGACGACGACGATATTCCTGATTCTGCATGTAATATCATTGAATGGGAAGATCATATTGGTTGCTGCCATGATACAACCGTGCGTAAACAAAAAGTAAAAAAGGTGATTTGCGCTAAGAGACGTTATCGTTTTATTAAATCACCGATGGGAGTGTTGCCTACACTATTGCAAGCTCTACTAGATGCCAGGTCTGGTACTAAGCGAGAAATGAAAGCTGCGAAAAAAGAACTACGTGATTTGCCTGATGATTCTGATCGTGCTAAGTATTTGAAAAAGTTGGTTATTGTGTTGAACAAACGCCAGTTGTCGTTCAAAGTTTCCGCTAATAGTATGTATGGTGCGATGGGTGCAAGACGTGGGTATTTACCATTCTTACCAGGTGCTATGTGTACTACAGCATGGGGTAGAATGAACATTCAACGAGCAGCGAAACGATTGCAAGAAGTTCATCATGGCGAGTTGGTATATGGTGATACAGATAGTAATTACATCCATTTTCCCCAGTTTGATAACGCTCAGGAATTATGGGATCACTGTCTTGAAGTAGAAGAAGATATCTCTTCAATCTTTCCACCACCGATGCGAATGGCTTTCGAAGAAGTTATTTATTGGCGTTTTTTGATTTTGACCAAAAAGCGTTACATGTATTTGGATTGTGGTCGGGATGGTGTTGTGTCAGATAAAGTCGGGAAAAAAGGTGTATTGTTAGCGAGACGTGATAACAGTGCTTTTATCAGACAGGTTTACAAAGAAGCTGTTGAAATGACATTTGCTCGTAGCACTTGGGATCAGGTAATGAAACATTTATGTGATAGATTCAATAATCTGTGTTCTGGATTTTTTAGTCATCGAGATTTTGTGATTACAAAAAGTATTGGCGAAATTGCGGATTACGCAACAATGTCTTCGGGAAGACTTGCACTTGATAATACCAAGAAACGAATCAAACAAATAGATGAATATTATATTAAATGTCACGAATGTGATTACGAAAACTTACCGAAACACGAAGATATCAACAAATGTTCGACCATTCTCGACCGTTATGCTTCTCACAATCCTTTATCGTTTTCCGCGGGTGAAAAAGAAATATTCAGGAAAAAATTGGGAGATTGTTGTTATTTTTGCGCGGTCGAAGAGTGGCGAGCAAGAAAAAGAGGTTTACCAGCGCATGTTCAACTAGCAGAAAAGATGAGACGCAGAGGACAGAGAGTTGACGCCGGTGAGCGTTTAGAGTATATTGTAACTAATATGGATAACTTGAAAGCCAAGTTGTGGAGAAAATTAGAACATCCAGATTATTACAAGACACGGACGACGGCTATTAAGGTAGATTATCTTTATTATTTGAAATTGTTATCTGTCCAGATGGACCAACTGATCTTGGTGACTTACAAACAGGAAAAATTTACAGAGACACAATTAAAAGCGCGTTTGCAAAAGGTGAAAGTTTGCGAACAGATTAAAAATATCTTTACACCAAGTTTAGAATTTCTCTAAATTGATTGATTTAAACTTTTTTGAATAAACAAAAAAAGTTCTAATGGCATGTCTAATACCTAAACCATCAACACAAACTTTGACAACACGGTTGACACTCGATGAAGTTCTCCCCCTTTTGAAACAGGAATTACAAAATACAGACGTTGATTTGAAAACTAAATTAACTAACATTAGGTCTTACGCTACCTTGGGATTATATATGTTGAGTACTCAAGAAGTAGTATCACAAAAAGGTCAGGATATTCTCAGAAACAACGATTTTATGAGAGATTTAGTAATATTGATGAAAACACCAACATTCAAAACTTTTCGAAGAAAACATATGATTCACGATGTCAAACCGGCTTTAATCTATTTTGAGCTATACGAAATGCTAGACAAATTTTATAAAAGACAAATGAAAGAATCCATACCGGATGATGTTGCAGCAGAACTACTAAAATCTATTATTTCGCGTCGTGAATACAGAACTCCGCTAATCGGTATTTTACACAAGTATATTCAAGATGGTGGAAGCAGGAAAAAACTGTATCAAAAATTAGAAGAGTTGTTTCTAGATACAGAAGTTACCACAACTTTAACATTAAAAGATCATTAATTTTGCCTAAAGCACAGGCTAATTGACCAGTAGAATAATAAGTAGATAATTTTGAAGCCATTAATGTCAAAATGAGTAACGTTGTTTCTACTGGAAATCTATTGCGACGATTTTCGTTATATTCTCTTGTTAGCTCTAATGACCAGTAAATCCTCTTTTTTGGATTCCAGAGCTTTCTAGATAAATTTTGCTTCCCCAAAAAATAAAAACTAGTACACAAGTCTGAACTTGAGAGAAACAAAAGAATCCTGCTTAGTAACTCGTCTGGTAATAATGAAATATTCATTTATCTTAAATGAATATTATTCTTATACTTGATTCTGGAATATTTATTCCATTCATGGGATCGCATGCCAATCAAAATCCAATTATTCCAAATTCCTCGTCGCAACCAATCGCATGCATGTAATCTCTAATTTCTTTACATGGAGACGCTACATTCGCGAGAAAAGAAGACCAGAATATTGTGGCACCGGGTGTATGAATATGAGTCTTACCAAGAACACTTTGATGGAAGAATCTGGTCAAGTAAGATAGCCCCATTCTGGTCTTAGGTGCAAGACTGTCTCCAGCGAGTACTCTGTACACCCAAGACCTACCGTTTCGGGTCATAAACCATCTCATGTAACACATAGTTGGTGGATTGTTGCACACACAGTCACCGTGACAATATAAAGGAGATACTGTTTCATTCAAATGCCTTTTCATCATAGGTGTGGCTCCTTTTAAAAGTGACTCCATAGCGTAATGCATCATCAAATATTTTACACGGTGTCTACGTGGTGTGTGAGGACAATCAAGTGGCGCGTGGCCATTCACTTGGCGATACAATACAGGAGGAGCCATTACAAATCCTAGATCGTTATTTACGTGGTCAAATTGTAATCTCCAACGAGCGGTGCTGGGGTCGGCCCAATGACCACTACCACGACGCCACCAACGTTGTAAGACACTCGCTTGCTTATCTCGGGCTTCCTGACAGGCGCGGTAATAGACGTTTATCACCACTGGGAGTATTTTCATAAACAATTCTCCGATATTCTTTGAAATCGCTTGATTTTTATATGCATTCATCCTATTCTCTGTTTATTTTACATGTAAAAATCAATTTCTTCACGTGATTATTTCAATTCAATCCTGACTTTTGACTCTTCACTGATTCCGATAAACACAGGATTCGACTTAGGATTCGGCTCCTCACCTGTATTTACGATAGGTGAGCTCTCAATACCAGATATCATGATATTTTCTCTAGCTCTGATAGTATTACATTCATTTAAGAGGTCTAGTCCACACCCGTTTCCACACTCTGCTTTAATACCATCCACAACCATATTTTTCATATACACTTGTTCTGAACCAGTGATAGCAATACCACGAGAAGCACCACCGTTGTATAACTCTTTTAGAGGTACCACGGCAGCGGTTGTTGATGTTTTTGATTTGTTTTCGAATCCTGGGAGTGAACTATTGATAATCTTTTTAATCTGCATGTCAAAACACTTAATGTCTTTACCAGCAGATATAAACAAACCAATGATACCTTTCATGATGTGAGCCATAGAATCTCCACCTGATACAAAGTAATAATCATTATCTAAAAGCACCTGTTCTAGATTACTTTCACGACTCAGAGCCCAATTAACAATAGGTTCGGTTATGTTAATTTTTCCACTTCCTGAAGCGAATTTAGCAACGTAAAGTTTGGCGTCAGAAACCACATTTCCAACGTATGCACCGTTTGGTGATCCATCTGTATTTTTTCCCTGTACGACATCTATTTGAAAGACACTCCCAACCGGTCCAACTTGCACCTTACCACCATATGCAGAAGGTTGATGATTAGGATCCGAAGCATTGCTAATCCCCATAATCTCACCCTGACCAGTTTCCATATTTTCAATCAACACATCGTGAATGATAACATCTTCATTGCCAATCGCACCAGCTCTAGATAATTTGAAACCGTTCACAACAATACCACGAGAATTAAGAACAATACCGTAACCACCACCGTCGTATAAACCACTAGTATTTTTAAATATACCGTCCGGGACTGGTTTTCTATCTTTCACTGCTTCTAGAACAGGTGTCATCTCGCCTAACAAAGCTGCTAAAATTTCACTCCCCTTCTTAGATCCATCTGCGAAATCTAAAGATGGGTCTCCTTGTTCATCTATAATTTTACGTAAGAATGGTTGAATAAATCTTCCAGCCGAATAAGTAGAAAGAACCTGTATGTTACGAGACATATTACAGATATTTACATTTCTTGTCAAACAGTGAATGCCACCGTTAAGTGCAATTCCGGCAACTTCAAATTCAACTATATTTAAATTTTGGATAATCACCTTTGTCATACTATTTCCATGAATTCCGTGATGGGAAGACAGTCCCAACGTACCATTGGCTACCAAACATGTATCCGCGGAAGTAATAGTGTCTCCAAAATTAGCTGGGCCCTGTGGTGGGACAAATGGTGTACTTGCAAGCTCTATATTGGCGTAGAAACGTTGCTGTAAATCAAATACTTGGGATTGGCGTAACGTTTTACCATTCAGATCCAAAAAGATATTTTTACC
>MDTD01048908.1_pt1 | contig 18591 bp, 20 predicted proteins | sample 811221 | NCBI WGS metagenome assembly MDTD01 (sample SAMN05326646, study PRJNA326480) | marine metagenome | isolation source: seawater | place: Pacific Ocean: South West | collected 2011 | reverse complement strand
TGCCAACAGCCATGTTAATCTCCTTTATTATTCAATCCAGCTTTGTCGTTCCACAACTGGCTCAAAGGGAACTTAATTTCTAACCAACTCGATGATATCGGGGATCGAGCCGACCTTGAGAAACATATCGACCCGAAAATATTTTTAGGTCTCACCAAATTTGCGTTAGCATTCACATAAACTACGAGATTCAGCAACAAGCGGATTTCGGCAGAATTTTGGCGGACTAAAGGAACCCAGCCAAGCAACGAAGCAACGATGGACCCGTGTGGATGCCCGAACGCGCTATGATCGTCGAAATTGTCGATCGACTGAGCCGGATTGCCCATTCGATCCAGTTTGCGGAGGGCCTGAACACCGCCCAGTGGGCGGCCCTGCGGTGTGTCGCGCGTGCCAATAGGAATAGCTGTTCGCCGAGCGCGTTGGCAGATTTGATGGGATTGACTAAGGGGACCGTCTCGCAGACGCGTTAAGCCCTCGAGGCCAGGGAATTAATTGAACGGCACCGAAAGCCTGGCGACCGTCGTGCCGTCCGTATCACGGTTACGCAAGCTGGGCACGAACTCTTGTTGAAGGACCCTCTGGGCCGCATTCACGTCGCGCTGACTCCTTTCGACTGGACCGAGCAGAGAAAAATAGTCGATGGGATGCAGAGGCTTCTGGATATCTTTCAACGCCACGGGAAGATACCAGACTTTGGTCCCTATCTTAGCTTCACGCACTACAAACCGGAAGCGTGAGGCGAAATTAGCGGTGTAGGGCGCCGATGGGGCGTATCGGGGGAGCTTTTCAACTATTTGGAGGCCGAGAAAATCTGCGCGGATTTCTCGCCGACGAACTAGGTAATGCAGGCTTCCATATATTTTTCCATCGACGACCGAAATTCCTGAGGTATTTCGATCGTGCTCATGGATTTTTTTGATGCGACGCAGGTGACGAAACTACCGCGTAGGATTTCAAGATCTCCGTCATGCCCGACAATATCATAATAGATTGACGATCTACCAAGCTTGTTAAGCACTAAGCTTAAATCCATTTTCTGCCCCATTCGCCGGGATTCCTTGAAATCCACATCGACATGAACGAGCGGAAACATTCGTTGTTCGTTCTGGAACTGATCGGCGAAATCGATGCCTAGGCATTTGACCAGCCAATCCTCAAACAGGTCGTTGAACATACGGAAAAATGCGGCATAGAAAACGATCCCGGCAGGATCGGAATCCGAAAACCGTATATCGCGTGAGACGGTGAACGTGTTTTCAGAAATATCCGCGAGTGACATCGTATTCCCCGTGAGGGTTGCAGGAGTTGCTGCTTCTATCCGTCCTGCCCGCCGATGACAAGTTGCACGGGAGGTTCGGATGTTGTCATTGCCTGCTGTTTAAACGGCAGATCCGTCGGCAGGGGATGAAAACTGCTCTCGTTTTCGGCGGTGCCCCGATAACGGTCGGATACTGGTCTGTCACCGGACCTGCAGTCGAAGGTACGTTGACGCCGCTCATTCTCGACCCGGCCAACGCAGAACTGGTATCCGCGTTCCTAGCGAAAAACTATAACAAAAATGACGCTTTCGCCGCTAAGCGAACAAACAATCAGTTATAAGGCCGGGCGTTTTTATTCGGTGTCGATCTGCGAAGCCTTGTCGGTGTTGCGCCGGCTTCCGACTTTCTCGCCTTTCTTACGCCCTAGCCCGATCTGCTTGGCGAAATTCGACCGCTGTTTCGCATAGTTTGGCGCTACCATCGGATAGTCCGTAGGCAGATTCCACTTGGCGCGATATTCTTCGGGCGAAAGACCGTATGCCGCGCGCAAATGACGTTTCAACATCTTGAGCTTTTTACCGTCTTCCAGACAGACGATGTAATCGGGCGTAATCGACCGGCGAATCGGCACGGCAGGTTTCAACGTGCTATTCTCCCCGCTGTTTGCAGAGCCATCGATCGCGGCAAGCGAGGCATACACCGAATTGATGACTTCCGGTACCTGGTTGGCCGGTACAGAATTATTTCCGACATAGGCGGACACGATGTCGACGGCCATTCGAAGGGTTTCTGCGTTTTTTTGCTGATTTTCTTCTTGCGATGACATTCTTTTAAAGGCCTTTATCGTAATCGGAAATAAAACGCCGGATAACAGTTAAAATCATTCTTGTCAAACATCAATAATGTTTCCGCTTCATTGGTTATTATTTTGCGGAAAGTCCCATATGACCCCGTCTAATTATCGCCTTTTGGGGTTATAGCTAAGTAGAATTTTAATTGCCTCCCGCAACTATCCTGTTCGGAGCATGTCTCCGCTGGTGCGAGCGGCGTGCGCGGTCCCAAAACTTGTGGCGTGCTGGTTTGTCGCCGCGAGATATGGTAGAAAACAATCATTCAAAATCCTCATGACAGTCCGATGTCAAAAGAAACGATTGGTATAGCCGCTGATCATGGCGGTTTTTTCCTAAAACGGGCGATTGCAGAAGAAATTGAGGCTGCCGGATATCAGGTCCTGGATCTGGGAACCGACAGCGAAAAATCTGTCGATTACCCAGATTATGCAGAAAAACTAGTGCGAGCTATATCTGACGGAAGTGTGAAAAAAGGCGTGCTTGTCTGCGGGACCGGAATCGGCATTTCCATCGCGGCAAACCGTCACATGGGTATCCGCGCGGCTCTGTGTTACGACAAAGAAACTGCGGTGCTTGCCCGTCAGCACAATGATGCGAACATTCTGTGTTTGGGTGGGAGAAAAACCGCAGAATCTCAGGCCCGACAACTTGTCGCGCTTTTTCTCGATACTGAGTTCGAGGGCGGCCGTCATGAAAGAAGGGTCGAAAAACTTGGCTAAGCGCATACCAAGCGTTAGTTGGGTTAAGGAGCAACTTGACCAAATGTCCAATGCTAACGCGGTAATGACTACTCATCGGGGGTTCTTCAGCGCGTCCTTCGCAGAATCCGACCCGGATCTGAACCGGGCAATCACCGGCGAACTCTCCCGCCAACAGGATCAGATTGAGCTGATCGCGTCGGAAAACATCGTATCCCAAGCTGTGTTGGAAGCGACCGGTTCTGTCTTAACGAACAAGTACGCCGAGGGATATCCCGGACGCCGATATTACGGCGGCTGCGAATATGTAGACGTTGCTGAAGAATTGGCGATCGATCGCGCGAAGCAACTCTTTAAATGCGGTTTTGCAAACGTCCAACCGCATTCCGGGGCGCAGGCAAACGGGGCAGTTTATTTTGCTTTGCTTCAGCCGGGAGACACTATTTTGGGTTTGTCCCTGTCAGCAGGTGGACACCTGACCCACGGAGCGGCGCCAAATCTGTCGGGAAAATGGTTCAATGCGGTTCAATACGGCGTGCGAGCTGAGGACGCGCTGATAGATTTCGATGAAGTCGAACGGCTTGCGTCGGAACATAAGCCAAAGATTATTGTGGCCGGAGGATCCGCCTACCCGCGCCAGATTGACTTCAAGAGGTTCCGGGGAATTGCAGACTCGGTTGACGCGCTGCTGATGGTTGATATGGCGCATTTCGCTGGCCTGGTCGCGGGCGACGTCCATCCAAGCCCGTTTCCTCATGCTGACGTCGCGACAACGACGACGCACAAAACACTGCGGGGCCCGCGCGGCGGTATGATCCTTACCAACGACGAGGCGATAGCAAAGAGAGTGAATTCGGCAATTTTCCCGGGAACGCAGGGCGGGCCGCTGATGCATGTCGTTGCCGCGAAGGCGGCTGCGTTTGGCGAAGCGCTGCGTCCCGAATTCAAGGAATATTCGGCTGCGGTGATCAAAAATGCGCAGACGCTAGCGGCCACACTCGTGGATGGCGGCCTCGACATTGTCTCCGGCGGGACCGACACCCATCTGACACTCGTCGACCTCCGCCCGAAGGGCCTAACCGGCAAGGTCGCGGAGGCTAGCCTCGAAGCGGCGGGGATGACATGTAATAAGAACGGCATACCCTTCGATCCTGAGAAACCAACGATTACTTCGGGTATCCGGCTTGGGTCGCCGGCAGCGACGACCCGCGGGTTCGGCGAGGCGGAATTCAAACAGATCGGCGAGATGATCGTGCAAGTGCTCGACGGGCTTGCGTCCGATGGCAACGACAACTCGCCAGTTGAAGCAGGAGTTCGGGACAAAGTAGCCGAACTGTGCGCACGTTTTCCGATTTATCCGGATCAGTGAAGTTTCCGGCGGGGGGGGAAGATGAAGTGTCCGTTTTGCGGGTCTGACGATACCCAGGTTAAGGATTCGCGTCCTACAGAGGACAGCACGGCGATCCGCCGACGTAGGTCTTGTACGGCGTGTGGTGCGCGTTTCACGACTTTTGAGCGGGTGCAACTTCGCGAACTTACGGTTCTTAAAGCAGGCGGTCGTCGAGAACCGCTCGATCGGGATAAGCTATCGCGATCTATGAGCATTGCGTTGCGTAAACGTGCGGTCGAACCAGATAGAATTGAGCGGGCGATTACTGGAATCGTTCGCCGAGTTGAAAGTTCCGGACAGACCGAAGTCACGTCGCAACAGGTTGGCGAACTTGTGATGGATGCGCTCTCGCAGTTAGATCAGGTTGCGTATATCCGATATGCGTCGGTATACAGGAACTTCCGCGAAGCGCGTGATTTCGAGGATTTCGTTGAAGGCCTGAACGAGCCGGACGAGGAAGAAGTTGAATGATCACCGTTTCATGCGAGTGGCGATCGGGCTTGCTCGGCGCGGTCACGGAAACGTCGCGCCGAACCCCTCGGTCGGCTGCGTAGTTGTCAAGGATGGCCGTGTCATAGGGCGCGGCTGGACCCGGCCAGGCGGTCGGCCCCATGCCGAGACGGAAGCGCTGTTGCAAGCCGGAAAAAAAGCCGCCGGCGCTGATATCTTCGTCACGCTCGAACCCTGTGCCCATCATGGAGAAACCCCGCCTTGCGCGGAGGCGTTGATCGCCGCTGGTGTCGGGCGTGTCGTCGTCGGCGTCCGGGATCCCGATCCGCGAGTTGATGGCGGCGGTATTTCACTGCTGAAGGATGCGGGTATCGAGGTGGTAGAAGGCGTTCTAGAGACAGAGGCGGCGCAGGCGGCCGAAGGGTTCTTGAGAAGGGTTTCAAACGGGAGGCCCATGGTTACGATCAAGGTGGCGACGTCTTTGGACGGACGGATCGCGACATCGACGGGCGATAGCCAGTGGATTACCGGCGAACTATCCCGCGCCCTGGGGCATGGAATGCGGGCCCGAAGCGATGCGATCATGGTCGGAGGCGCGACCGCCATCGCTGACAATCCGTCGCTCACCTGTCGTCTGCCGGGGCTGGAAGGAGAATCGCCGACGAGGATTGTCCTGTGCGGCGACTCCCCTATACCGTTAACACACAATCTCGTCACAACCGCCGCCGAGATCCCCACGATGTTTATCGTGGGGGCAATGTCGAGGCTGGAAAACCGCGCCGCCTACGAAGATGTTGGCGTGTCGGTCCGGGAAGCCGGGTGCGGTTCGGACGGACATATCGATATTGGCTCCGCACTCGAAGCTCTGGCGTGCGGCGGAATCACGCGGCTTATGGTCGAGGGCGGCGGGCGTCTGATCTCCGCCCTTCTGAAGGAAGATCTTGTCGACCGTGTGATTTGGTTCCGGGCCCCGACCATGATCGGTGGCGACGGCATTTCCGTCGCATCGGCGTTTGGCGTGAGGGAACTTGACGAGGCAGCTAACTTCGTCAAAGTATCGACCCGTCCCGCAGGGGATGATCTCGTCGAAACCTACATGCGTGGAGGCTGAAGAAACTTAATGTTTACAGGGATTGTAACCGATGTTGGAACCGTGCTCGCGATCGTACAGAAGGGCGATACCCGGATTGAGATCGAAACGGCATACGATACGGACGACATTGATATTGGCGCGTCCATAGCCTGTTCGGGACCATGCCTGACCGTCATCGAAAAAGGCGCGGGCTGGTTTGCCGTGGAGGCGTCGGCGGAAACGTTGGACAAGACTGCGCTGGGCGACTGGGAGGTTGGGACACGTGTTAATCTAGAACGTGCAATGCGCATCGGCGACGAGTTGGGAGGCCATATCGTTTCCGGGCATGTCGATGCGGTGGCTGTGATCGCTGAGATGGAACCGGAGGGAGACAGCGTCCGGTTCATGTTTGATGCGCCAATGGATTTCGCGAGATATATTGCGCCTAAGGGGTCGGTTTGTCTCGATGGGGTTTCGTTGACGGTTAACGAGGTCCGGGACAACCGTTTCGGCGTAAACATTATCAGTCACACCCAATCCGCGACGTCATTCAGCGGTCACAAGGTTGGCGACCGGATCAACATGGAAATAGACACGATTGCGCGCTACGTTGCTCGCCTTCTTGGAGAGGACTAAGACATTGAAAGATAAGACATTCACCGTCGTAGGCAAAGATCAAATCGCAGATGCGGTGGCGGATTCCCATCAAAACCTGACGGATTTCCTTTCGCCAATACAGGATGTCATTGAGGATATCCGTAACGGCCGCATGGTTGTCGTCGTTGATGACGAAGATCGGGAAAACGAAGGCGACCTGATCGTCGCGTCTCAGATGGCAACCCCGGATTCGATCAACTTTATGGCAAAATACGGGCGGGGACTGATCTGCCTTGCCATGACGGGCGAACGTATTGACAAGCTCGGCCTGTCGTTAATGTCGAGCGACAACCGCTCGCAGTTCGAAACGGCCTTTACCATTTCGATCGAGGCGCGCGAGGGCGTGACCACCGGTATTTCCGCGTCGGACCGGGCGCGCACAATTGCGGTGGCGATTGATCCGTCGCACGGGAGGGACGACATCGTGACGCCCGGACATGTATTTCCGCTGCGCGCCCAGGACGGTGGTACGCTGGTACGAACCGGCCATACGGAAGCGGCCGTCGATCTTGCACGGTTGGCAGGACTGAATCCCTCCGGTGTGATCTGCGAAATCATGAACGAAGATGGCACCATGGCGCGGCTGCCCGATCTGGTGAAATTCGCGCAGTTTCATGGCCTAAAGGTCGCGACGATAGCGGACCTGATCGCTTATCGCCTGAAAAACGATTCCATCGTGGAACGGTCCATCACCACCCGTATTACGCGGAAGCACGGCGGCGACTTCAAGCTGATCGTCTATCGAAACCGCGTGTCGGGCGCGGAGCACCTCGCATTGGTGAAGGGCGACATCGAAGGCGACAGGCCTGTCCTGGTTCGTATGCACGCCGTGAACATCCTCGATGATATGATCCACGACATGACGAATAACCGAGATAACGAACTAGAAGGTGCTATTCGAACTATTGGAGAAGAGGGTGCGGGGGTTGTGGTTATCATCCGCGAACCCTGGGCCGAAAAACTGTCGAACCAGGTGCGCGCCCGGCACAAGGTGCCGACTGATCCAGTCGCAGCGTCTGCCGAACTATCGTCGGTGAGCGAGGAGGAGCGCGAGACAGCACCGCCCGCGCTGCGCGACTTCGGCGTGGGCGCGCAGATCCTGGTCGATCTCGGGGTAAAAGAGATGGTTCTGCTGACAAACCGGACCAGGGCAATTAAAGGCCTGGAAGGTTTTGGCCTTTCGGTCGTCGACCGCCGACCCATCGACGCGACCGAGGAGTAGCTCGCTGTGAACGATGCCCCACACATAATGATAGTGGAGTCTCCCTATTACGAGGAGATCAACAACAATATGGTCGAAAGCGTACTGATTGAACTCGCCTCGGCTGGTGCGACATACGAGCGTTTCGAGGTACCTGGGAGTTTCGAACTTCCCGGCGCGATCCGGATGGCGATTGAATCCGACCATTATCCAACCGACAGGAAACAGTTTGACGGTTATATCGCGCTCGGTTGCGTCATCCGAGGCGAGACCTCGCATTACGACTATGTCTGCGAGGAAAGCGCGAGAGGCCTGAACGACCTGGTTCTTAAATATGCCATTGCGCTGGGATACGGTGTGCTGACGACTGAAAACCGGGAACAGGCCTTGGCGCGGTCCAGCCGGGAGCAGCATGATCGTGGCGGCGCTGCGGCCCGCGCTTGTCTCGCGATGATCGAGATGAAACGCAAATTTAATCTTTATCCGAGATGACACAAGCCGCCGAGAGCGAGCGGCAGAAATCGGGTGGCAGCGCACAGAGAAGCGCGGCGCGGTTGGCTGCCGTGCAGGCCCTCTACCAGATCGATCATTCCGCAACGTCTTCCGACGCCGTGTTAGAGGAGTTTTTGCGTTTCCGGCTGGGCGATAGTTTTGATACCGAAAACGACGTTGCGCCCCATAAAAATTTGTTTACGGAGATTGTTCGCGGCGTTGCGGCCCACGGTACTGAAATCGACGAGGCCGTCGGCACGGCGCTGTCGAAAAATTGGACCTTCGACCGCCTGGAATTAATCCTGCGCGCAATATTGCGTGCCGGGGTGTACGAGCTTGAGTCCCGAACTGATACCCCCGCGCGGGTGATTATTACGGAATACGTTGATGTAGCTCATGCTTTCTACGATGGTCAGGAGCCCGGCATGGTGAACGGCATGCTCGATCGAATAGCGCATTCGGTTCGTGCCGATGAATTTGGAGACGGGAGCATTGGCGGGTGACCGTGGCAAACTCGACGAATTCGATCTGATCGCATCCGTGTTCGCGCCGCTGACCGACGGTGACGAACGCGCACTTGGTCTACTGGACGACGCCGCGGTGCTGCCGCAGGCCGCAGGACGCGATACCGTCATCACCACCGATACCATGGTGGAAGGCATCCATTTCCTAGATGCCGAGCCGCCAGACGTCATTGCCCGTCGATTGCTTAGGGTAAACCTGTCGGACCTGGCATCGATGGGGGCGGAACCCGCTGCCTATGTTCTGAACCTAACGTTGCCTGCGCGCACCAACAAAGAATGGCTGAGTTTGTTCGCGGAAGGCCTCCGGGTCGATCAATCAGCTTTTGGCGTTCGTTTGCTCGGTGGGGATACTACCCATACCAAGAGATCTCTCACCGTGACGGCGACGTTGCTGGGCGAGGTGCCGACGCATGGCGCGATCACGAGGGGTGGAGCGCGCGCCGGCGACGATATCTACGTCTCCGGAACGATTGGAGATGCGTCGTTGGGGCTGAAGATGTTGATCTCCGGAGCCGATAATCAGGACGCCCTCGTAAAACGGTTTCAGTTGCCCGAACCACGGGTTTCGCTCGGAGCGAAGCTACGCGGTCTTGCAACCGCGATGGCGGATGTCTCGGACGGGCTGGCCGCCGATCTTGTCCACATCTGCCGGGCGTCGAAAGTTTCGGCGATCGTATACACCGATTCCATCCCGCTCTCCGTCGACGTGCAAACCAGTCTCGCCGCAGGCAATACCGACATGGGCGAAATTCTCTCCGGCGGAGACGACTATGAACTGGTCTTTACAGCTTCGCCGGATACAGCGGGGCGGATTGCCGCCGCCTCGCAGTCCGCCGAGGTGCCGATAACGCACATCGGACGAATTTCCGGCGGTGCGAGCGAGGTTATTGTTCTCGGGCCGGACGGCCGGGAAATAAAGCTCGAAACCACTGGATATCGGCACTTTTAGCAGCTGTTAACGCTTTTTTTTCCGTTGTGACGGGCGGCTGTCGAAACGGGAGAGGGACAAAGTTGAACACCTACTTCAAAAGAAGACCGGTCGCTGGCGTGGTTCCCGTCTCGCTCACAGCGGGCGACCCCGCCCGGGCCACGAGAGCCGCGGTTCGACAGGGCTTTCGTTGGCCAAAAAGTTCATTTCGATGAAGCTGCTCGAGCCACTGATGGTGCCGAAGAACGATGTCAAACAGCCAATTCACGCTGATGATAGCCCTCGAACTTCATGACGAGAGCGAGCGCGATTGCGTGAAAAGCCGGCTGACCGTGATCTATATGCCGGACATATGATCTTCTCTCTCGTCTGATCGCTTACCGGATGTATGAGCCGCTGGTAGCGAAGACTGGACGGCTTAGAGATAAACTTCTGGAAACCGCGACCCGGATGGTAGGACCGGGTATGGTTGCATTTATCCCCGTACAGCGGGTCTCCCGCGGCCACTCGCCGTAAATTTGTATCCATGATCTGAAAAAATTTGATTTTGCGCGGCCCGGTGGCTGGCTTAAGTTCCCGCGCATGATCACATCATCCGTCCGCAGTAACGTTCTCCTACTAGCCTCCTGTCAGGCACTCTTCATGACGTCGACGTCGGCGATCATTTCCACCGCGCCGATTGTCGGCGGCAGCCTTCTTGTCGATGACAAGGCTCTGGCGACCTTGCCGCTGGCGCTCCAGTTCGTCGCGATGGCGCTTACTACGTTTCCGGCTTCCCTCTATATGGGGCGGGTGGGGCGCAAGATTGGTTTTATCACCGGCGCGATTATCGGCGCGTCGGGCGGCGCACTCGGCGCCTATGCCATTATCTCCAGCGATTTCACGCTTTTCTGCGTCGCTTCACTTTTGACGGGCAGTTTCAACGGATTCTGTCATTACTTCCGGTTCGCCGCCGCCGATGTTGCGACTGCCGGATTTCGCAGTAAGGCCATTTCCTATGTTCTGGCCGGTAGCATCGTGGCCGCACTTTTAGGACCTACCCTCGCGAGGAACACAGCAGACCTTCTGCCGGCGCAGTTCGCCGGTGTCTACATGGCCTTGATCGTGGTTTACCTCGCCGTCGCCACGATCGTCAGCTTCATGAATATTCCCCGTCCGACGCCGGAACAGCAGAAGTCGGGGGGTAGGCCTTTGTCTGAGATTGCCCGCCAGCCCAAGTTTATCATCGCGGTCTGCGCGGCGACGTTCGGCTATCTAGTTATGTCTTTTTTGATGACGGTTACGCCGATCGCGATGGCGGTCTGCGGGTTTACCTTCTCGGATTCATCCTACGTGATTCAGGCCCACGTACTTGGTATGTACGCACCTGCCTTTATCACGGGACATCTGATCACGCGTTACGGAGTGAACAACATTCTGATCGTGGGCGCTGCGCTGTGCGGCGCGAGCATTGTCATCCACCTTTTGGGGATCACGTTCCTCAACTTCCTGTCGGGTTTGATCCTTGTGGGTGTGGGCTGGAACTTTCTGTTCACCGGCGGTACCACGCTGTTAACGGAAACCTACACGCCTGAAGAGAAGGCCAAGGTGCAGGGACTGAACGACTTCTTTATATGGGGAACGATTTCGATCGGCGCGGTGACATCGGGGGCAGTACAGCATTCCATCGGCTGGGATGCTGTCAATCTGGTGATGGCGCCGCTGGTTGTGGTCGTGTTCTTGACCACACTATGGCTTCGTTTCAGCGCAAACAAATCGTCTGCCGAGGGCTCCATCGCGTGAGGTAGACCCATCTCGATTCGCGCTGCGGGCGAATTGGTCAGCGGTGTTGCCTTGAATCCCTTCTTCTGTCATGTTCCGCGCGGCTTTAGAGGCCCTAGGGGGTGAAAGTGCTTCGCACGCTTTCACGGGGTTGAAAGTCCAGGATAGAACAAGGATTTTAAAGATGTCTAACGCATATTGGATTGTGCTCGCTTGTGGCGTTCTGGCGATCCTCTACGGTATTTTCGCCAGTCGTTCGGTACTCTCATCCTCCGGCGGCAATGAGAAAATGCAAGAAATCGCCGGCGCCATTCAGGAGGGCGCGCAGGCTTACCTTAATCGTCAGTATATGACGATTGGTATGGTCGGCGTCGTCGTCGGTGTCATACTAGGTATTCTCCTCGGGATATATCCGGCGATCGGGTTCTTCCTCGGCGCGATCCTCTCGGGGGTAGCCGGGTACATCGGAATGCACATTTCGGTGCGCGCCAATGTGCGGACGGCTGATGCTGCCCGGACCGGCGGTCTGCAACCGGCCCTGACGGTTGCCTTCAAGTCCGGTGCGGTGACCGGAATGCTGGTTGTCGGTCTCGGGTTGCTGGGTGTCGCCGGGTACTATATGGCCCTGCGCGGCATTTACGATCCCGGAGATGCGATCGGTCTGCGACACATCCTCGAATCGCTTGTCGCCCTAGGCTTCGGCGCGTCGCTGATTTCCATCTTTGCCCGTCTCGGCGGGGGTATCTTTACCAAGGGTGCTGATGTTGGCGCCGACGTGGTTGGCAAGATTGAGGCAGGTATCCCGGAAGACGATCCCCGGAATGCGGCCGTGATCGCCGACAACGTGGGTGACAACGTAGGCGACTGCGCCGGCATGGCCGCCGACCTATTCGAAACCTACGCGGTGACGATTGTCGCTACCATGCTCGTCGGAGCGGTGTTCTTTACCGGCTCTGCCCAGGAAACAATGCTTCTGCTGCCACTTCTGATCGGCGGCGTCTGCATTCTCGGTTCCGTGTTCGGCACATTTTTCGTCCGGCTCGGCAGCAGCAACAATGTTATGGGCGCCCTTTACAAGGGCTTTATCGCTTCCGCAATTCTGTCGGCGATCCTGATAGCTGTCACGGTTTACATGATCTTCGGCAGCTTCTCGGCGACGATCCCCGCCGAAGGGGGCCCCATCCAAGCCCGCCAATTGTTGTATTGCGGCATAGTCGGCCTAGTCGTCACCGGGCTGATTATCTGGATAACCGAGTACTATACCGGTACCCAATTCCGTCCGGTTAAGAGCGTCGCTAAGGCGTCCGAGACCGGTCACGCGACCAACGTGATCCAGGGTCTGGCGGTCTCCATGGAAGCCACGGCACTGCCCGTGATCGTGATCGCCGCCGGCATCCTGATCGCCTTCTTCTCGGCCGGCCTCTATGGCATTGCCATTGCGGCAACTACGATGCTGGCGCTGGCCGGCATGGTTGTTGCGCTCGACGCCTACGGCCCTGTGACCGACAACGCCGGTGGTATAGCAGAGATGTCGGAACTTCCTGAAGAAGTCCGCAACTACACGGATGCGCTTGATGCAGTCGGTAACACCACCAAGGCCGTTACGAAGGGATATGCAATCGGATCTGCGGCGCTTGCGGCGTTGGTGCTATTTGCGGCCTATACAGAGGACATGAAACACTATGTTCCTGAAATTGCGGCGCAGGTGAAATTCAGCCTTCAGGACCCCTATGTGGTCATTGGCCTGTTCATCGGCGGTATGCTGCCTTACCTATTCGGGTCGCTTTCCATGATGGCGGTCGGACGATCAGCCGCAGCGGTCGTAGTTGAGGTGCGCCGACAGTTTAAAGAGATTCCGGGCATCATGGAGGGGACCGCGCGTCCTGAATATGGCCGCGCAGTTGATCTTCTGACAAAGGCGGCGATCAAGGAAATGATCGTCCCGTCATTGCTACCGGTTTTGGCGCCCATAGTGGTCTACTTCGTCGTTGAATGGATTGATGGTTCGGCCGCGGCGTTTACGACACTCGGTGCGTTGATGCTGGGCACGATCGTCACCGGTTTGTTCGTCGCATTGTCGATGACGGCTGGGGGAGGTGCCTGGGACAACGCCAAGAAGTATATCGAAGACGGCAACCACGGTGGAAAGGGTTCCGAAGCCCACGCTGCTTCAGTGACCGGCGATACGGTCGGCGATCCCTACAAGGACACGGCAGGGCCCGCCGTCAACCCGATGATCAAGATCATAAACATTGTGGCAATACTGTTGCTGGCAGTTGTTGGCGGAGCCTGATCCTACAAAAATGTCCAAGAAAAAAGCCCCGGTTTGCCGGGGCTTTTTTTCGCGCCTGTCAAATTCAGGGGCCTGCGGCCCCATCGTCGGCTGCGCCACCCCCGAACCGGCCGACATTGCCAAGAAGCTGCTCGAGAATTGTAAGCTCTTTGCCGCGGGTTGGCGTTTTCCGGTCCACTACCTGCAGTTCGCGGCCATCTTGTTTATCCAAGCGTTCCACCTTTTGCACAATGCCCTGCTTGTTGAACCGGATAACTAGCACTTTTCTCTCCAAGATTTCTTTCTTCATGAAGGCGAATTTACTGGTGCGCGTTCCGATGTAGTACCAAGCTTCCTGATCGAACGTAGCGCGGGCTGACGGCGTGCCGAGCATCCCCGAGATTTGGGCACGGTTGCTTTTCCCAATGCGGATGCTGTCTATGATTTCCTGGTCCGGAATATTTCCATGGCTGTTCAGCTGCGCCGAGCACGCCGATACCGCGAAGGCCAGCAGAAAAACCCCGGTCGCGGTACGCGCCATCCTGGAGAAGGGAGCATCTTTGCGTCGATTTTTTTTCGTTCGGTTCATTTGACCAGTATTACAGTACTGACTACCTATAATAACACCATTAACGGCAAAATAGTTCATGTTGTCGTTGCTTGAAACATCGATAATTGTTGAAACGTAGCGGGTTTCCGGACCAGCAGGACGAGTGCTTTGATATCTTTGTTTAGGAAAGATCGACGAACCGCTTCGGTTGAAGACGTCTACCAAAAGATTGTCGAACGGGCTCGTGATCCCCAATTTTACAAGGAACTGGGCGTTCCCGATACCGTCGACGGCCGTTTCGAAATGGTCGCGCTTCACACTTTTCTGGTCCTTCGGCGCCTGAAGCCGGAAGCAGGCGGAGAGAGCGATATAAGTCAAGCGTTGTTCGATGTGATGTTTGAAGACATGGACTCAAGCCTGCGTGAAATGGGGGCAGGCGACATGGGTATCGGAAAGAGGGTGAAAGCCATGGTTCAGGCGTTTTATGGCCGGATCGCGTCGTACGAGGCCGGGTTGTCGGCTGATGACGGCGGGCTTGAAGATGCGTTGCAACGAAATGTTTACGGGACGACCGAACCGGAAACTGTCTCCGTGTCGGCGCTTACCGACTATGTAAGAGGGCAAGATGCCCACCTAGCTGAAACGGATGTTGCGGCGATTCAAACGGGTGATTTCGAATTCGGACACGTATGATGAATGTCGGCGCAGAGATAGAGCCTGAATTCAGCAGGCCGTTTAATCTAAAAGAGCTGGAGAAGACTCCGCGTATTATCGACCTGAGCGCGACCGAGGAAGAATGCGCGCTGCTTGCACATAGGTTCGATCAGCAATCTGTTGGATGTGTCAGCGCAAATCTAGTACTGGTGTGGCTGGAAGCTGAAGAGGTTCTGTCCATATCCGGACGGTTTCAGGCGGAAGTCGTACAAACCTGTGTGATAACGCTGGAACCGGTATCCGCCGAGCTGGACGAAGAGATCAATCTCGTATTTGCTCGGGATATCGAGAAATCCGCGGACATTGTCGATCCGGAAGATGCCGAGCCGTTAGACGGGGAGGTGGTCGATCTGGGTGAACTGGTTGCCGAAGAGTTCTCACTCGCGCTTGAGCCATATCCCAGAAGGCCCGATATAGATCAGGGTTCGATCGATCTGGGCCCGGGTGCATCGTTAATTGGTGAGGAAGAGGCCCGAAAAGGCTCGGAAAGGCACAATCCATTCGAAGTTTTGGTCGCTTTGAAGCCCAAACCTTAGATTTTACATAAAGTACAGGTTGCCCCGGGCGTCAGGATCGAATATCTATCGCCACCCATGGGGTTTCCCAATTATTGAGATGGCACGGTTATGGCTGTTCCGAAGAATAAAGTATCCAAATCCAAGCGTAACATGCGCCGGGCGCATGACTCTTTGTCGACTAATCCTAGCGCTGAATGTCCGAATTGCGGTGAACTGAAACGCCCGCATCACGTATGCGCTTCCTGTGGGTATTACGATGGCCGCGAGGTAGTGGAAATATCCGGCGCCTGACCTCGGTTCACCGCAACGATAGGAACCTTAAGTGAGCGCGTCACTCACGATCGCTCTTGATGCTATGGGGGGCGACAATGCCCCTGCGATCGTCGTCAAAGGCGCAGATTTCGCTCGCCAACGCTTCCCGGGTGTCCGCTTTCACATGTTCGGTGATGAGAACAGTATTCTCCCGCTTATGAAAAGGCGCAAGCGTCTTCAGGAGATTACCGAGATCACGCACACGGAAGATGCTATCAGCAACGAGATGAAAGTCTCGGCGGCGCTGCGCAAGGGGCGACAGTCCAGCATGCAGCTTGCTATCAATGCCGTGCGAGACGGCGACGCTGGAGGGGTCGTGTCGGCCGGCAATACCGGTGCACTGATGGCGATGGCCAAGCTGGCCCTGCGGACCTTGCCAGGCATCGACCGGCCGGCGATCGCAGCGATCTTTCCGACAATGCGGGGCGAAAGCGTCATGCTCGATCTTGGCGCCAACGTTGAATGCGATGCTGAGAACCTCGTCCAGTTCGCGATTATGGGTGATGTATTTGCGCGGACGGTTCTAGGGACGGTTAATCCTTCCTGCGGGTTGCTGAACGTCGGATCCGAGGAGATGAAAGGACACGCGGAAATTCAGCAGGCATCAGCCTATCTGAGGGGGATGTCCGATATTATCAACTTCCAAGGATTCGTTGAAGGCGACGATATCGCGGCCGGCACGACCGACGTAATAGTCTCGGACGGGTTTACGGGCAATATCGCTCTGAAAACTACCGAGGGCACAGCGCGTCTGATCAAGGAGTTTCTCGGCGATGCTTTCCGCAGCTCCATATCGTCTCGTCTGGGGTTTGTGTTTGCCCGGCGAGGACTACGCAAGATGCGGGACCGAATCGACCCGCGCCGCTACAATGGTGCCATGTTTCTGGGACTGACAGGCATTGCCGTTAAAAGCCACGGCGGTACTGACGCATTCGGGTTTGCGAACGCCATCGGCGTCGCCGTCGATATGGCCTCTAACGGTTTTAACGAGAAAATCACCGAAGGTCTGCGTGGGCTGGGTGGAATGAAGTCGGAAACCCGGGAAGCGGCGGCTTCCTGATGGTGAGGCGCTCCGTTGTAGCGGGATGTGGCGCATATCTGCCCGACCGGGTTGTCACGAACGAGGAATTGGTCCAGCGCGTTGACACCACTGACGAATGGATCGTACAGAGAACGGGTATTAAGACACGCCATATTGCCGGAGACGATCAAAAGACATCCGATCTTGCAATCGCGGCGGCTAGGCAGGCGCTCGAACATGCCGGGATGAATGCCTCCGAACTCGACCTGATCGTGCTGGCAACCGCAACACCCGACCATACTTTTCCGTCGACTGCTACTACCGTGCAGGCCGCTCTGGGTATGACACGGGGGGCGGCCTTCGATGTGCAGGCGGTATGTTCCGGCTTTGTCTACGCGATGAACGTCGCCGACAATTTCGTACGTCTCGGCCAGGCGGAAAATGTCCTGGTTATTGGGGCGGAGACGTTTTCGCGGATTCTCGATTGGGAAGACCGGACGACCTGCGTTCTGTTCGGCGACGGTGCTGGTGCGGTCGTCCTTCTGGGCCAGGATGCGTCGGGAGACAGTAGCGACCGCGGCGTACTGGCTAATTGCCTGCATTCTGACGGCCGTCATCATGATCTTCTCTATGTGGACGGCGGACCGTCGGCGACGCAGACCGTCGGGCATCTGCGTATGGAGGGCCCCGAGGTCTTCAAGCACGCTGTGAAAAACCTTTCCAGTGTGGTTGGCGAAGCCTTGGAAATCGCGGGGCTCCACACTGATGATGTCGACTGGCTTGTTCCCCATCAGGCAAACAAGCGGATTATCTCATCTACGGCTCGAAAACTGCGGGTCAGCGAGGAAAAAATTGTTATGACTGTCGAGCGTCACGCCAATACCTCAGCCGCGTCCATTCCCTTAGCACTGAATGACGCCGTTCGCGATGGGCGGATCAATACCGGCGATGTTTTGGTGCTGGAAGCCATGGGCGGTGGTTTTACCTGGGGCGCAAGTGTCGTCCGTTGGTAATTAGGTGAAGGCACCTGATGCCGAAATTACCCCTATCCCTCTGATATTGACTGCCTTCTTCGCAGCGGCTACCGTCTCGGGAAGGGACATACAAAGGGGCATGCCATGGCCGAAAACACGGTCACACGAGCGGACCTTAGCGAAGCTGTTTATCAGGAAGTGGGCCTATCGCGGAATGAATCCGCAATTCTTGTCGAGTCCGTTTTGACGGAAATTGCGGATACGCTAACCAGGGGCGAAACCGTAAAAATTTCCTCGTTCGGCAGCTTCTCCGTTCGCCAAAAAGGCCAACGCATCGGCCGAAATCCCAAAACCGGCCAAGAGGTTCCTATCCTGCCGCGCAAGGTGCTTGTCTTTCGGGCTTCCAACGTATTGAAAAGCATGATTAACAGCGGCACCGGCGACAATTCCGTTGATGGCGCCCCATTGCCGACGGACAGCAGCGACTCTGTGCATCAGTCGCAAACCGCCCCGGAGCAACCCGTAACCACATTTGGGACGGGGTCGCCTTTTAACCAACCAGGAAACTGATAGGTGGCGGACAACGACGGTGACGAAAACGGTAACCGCCGGCCGCGAAAGTCCGCTGCTGCCTTCCGAACAATAAGCGAGGTCGCGTCGGAACTCGATATCCCGGCGCATGTACTACGCTTCTGGGAAAGCAAGTTCGCACAGGTGAAGCCGCTGAAACGGGGTGGTGGGCGCCGGTACTACCGGCCCGAAGACGTGGAATTGCTGCGCGGTATCCGGGAACTTCTCTACACGGACGGTTATACGATCAAAGGCGCGCAGAAGTTGCTGCGCGAAGGCGGCACAAAGGAAATTTCGTCTAACACCGCGGATTCAGCTGCCAAGGCCTCACTGGGTGTGGGAACGACAACCGCCGCCCAACCGGCGCCGGTTGC
>MDTD01080563.1_pt1 | contig 18594 bp, 15 predicted proteins | sample 811221 | NCBI WGS metagenome assembly MDTD01 (sample SAMN05326646, study PRJNA326480) | marine metagenome | isolation source: seawater | place: Pacific Ocean: South West | collected 2011 | reverse complement strand
CTCAAAGAAAAGAATTTATACGTTTTTATAAGTAAATCATTTTCAACCGATGAAGTGCTTTTATCTCATTCATGGCTACCTAAAAATATAATTAAGAAAAATCTATTTGCTATTACTGCAAATAAGAGCAGGGCAATGGAGCTTGGTTTTGTTGAACGAAACATTTTAGGCTTTCCAGAAAGTGTTGGAGGACGTTACTCAATTTGGTCACAGGTGAATTCTCCAGTTCTTCAACCAAATGAGTCTAGAAATTTTCTTAAGGGAGCAGCAAGTATTGATGAAAATGTTCAAATAAAATCAACTGTAAAAAGTGCTCTTAAAAATATTGTTTATAATGATATTTGGTCTCATAACTTCCTGTATAAAAAAAACAGAGTCATACTTTCTTATAACTGGAAGCTTAGATCTATAACTAATTATTTCCAGCAACTTGAAATGGAGTCTCTTGGTAAGCCTAAGAATCCAGAATCAATATTTGGGTATACAGGTCAAACTATTTACGGTGGGTTTGGCCCGACAGCCCAACATTCTTATTTCCAACTCTTACATCAAGGTACTTCTGAAACCTCAGCTGATTTAATTTCAAGCCGAAGCAGCCACTCAGAACTGTTAAATTCTCAAGCTGAGGGGCAATTCAAGCTACTATCAGGAAAGATCAAATTCAAAAAAGGGATGGATGCTGCCAATAGCAATATTGGAGGAAATTTTTTCTCTTTAGACAAACTAGATCTTATTTCATTGGGTGCTCTTTTAGCTTTTTGGGAATATAGAGTTTTTGTTACTGCTGCCATGCTTCAAATTAATCCTTTTGATCAATTTGGTGTAAATGCAGGCAAAAAAGTTGCAAAAAAAATTTTAAATAAATAACTTTATATAATCATTTAATGATCAAAGATTTATCTCATGTTCCTAGTAAGCCAGGAGTATATCAATTTTTTGATAGCTCAAAGATAATTTATATTGGCAAGGCAAAAGATCTAAATAAAAGAGTAAGATCCTATTTTACCTCTGCAATTAAAGACAGAAAAACTGAGCAAATTAAAAAGCAAGCCATTAAAGTTGAGACATTTGCGACGCACTCAGAGACAGAAGCTCTAATATTAGAACAGCAACTTATAAAAGAATATAAACCTAAATTTAATATTTTACTAAGAGATGATAAAACCTATCCATTTATCTATTTTTTAGGATCTCATGATTTTCCTTCCATTAATTTAAAAAGAAGCAAGCAGGCAATTGACGAAAATTTCTTTGGACCGTATACAAATGCAAGATTGGTTCGTGATCAGATTAAAGAATTACAAAAAATTTTTAGACTACGTAATTGCTCAAATAGCACTTTCAGCAATAGATCTAGACCTTGCATTGAGTATCAGATGAAGCGCTGTAGTGCACCATGTGTCAATTTGATTAGCAAGTCAGATTACGCTGAAGATATATCCTCAGCACAGAGGTATTTAACCAGCGAAAAAAAACACATAAAAAAAATACTTAAAGAAAAGATGCAATATCATTCAGAGTTATTACAGTTTGAGGAAGCTGAAAGATACAAAAAAAGACTTGATAGTATTATTTCACTTGAAGATGAAACATCCATCAACATACATCCTCTAGATATTGATATTTGGCATGGCTCCTTTGAGCACAAGACTGGCCTTGCTAAAATATCAGTCAGAGATGGCAAAGTAAGATCTACTAAAACCTATTTAATCGATTCTGATGCATCATCAGAAGTAGATAATGTCTTTAGAAGAGCAATTTTTCATAATTACTTACATAAAAGTCAAATTCCAAATAAGATACTTATTGCCAACAAAATCTCTGAAAGAAAGTTACTCCAAGAAGCGCTTGAAAAGACATTTAAAAAGAAAGTAAATATTTTTGTAAAAGCACCCAAGGGCAGCAAAAGTTTTTTAGATTTAGCGAAGTTAAATTCAAAACAAACACTCATTAATTTTCAAACCAAAGAGCCACCCATGAAGATTGCTTTTGATGAATTAATAAAGAAATTTAAGCTTAATATTGTAAATCCAACGTTAGATTGCATAGATATTAGCCATCATTCCGGTAGTAATCCAAAAGCTGGAATTATAAGACTTAACATAAATGGCCCAGATAAGAAGTTGTATCGTGCATACAATATTCCTGAAGAGTTAGGTGGCAATGATCCTGGATCAATTGCGTATGCAATAAATAAAAGACTGGAAAAAGAGGATGAAAATCCAAATATCTTACTAGTTGACGGCGGTAAGGCACAGTTAAACGCACTTACTACAAAGATTAAAAATACAGATATTCTATTATTAGCAATTGAGAAGGGATCACAAAGAAAAGTACTTACTGAGAATATTTACTCCATAAATGGTCAAGAGTCCATTGAAGTCAACTCTAGGCTATTTAATCTTCTTATAAAAGCTAGAAATGAAGCACACAGATTTGCTATTAAGGCAAACAGAAATGCTAAGCGTGTAAATATGAAAGTATCAATATTAGATTCTATCAAGGGCATTGGCCCCAAAACCAAAGAAAGACTTTTTAATGAATTTAAATCTATTAATGCTATTCTAAATGCTGATTTCAATCGATTGCAAAATATTAGGGGAGTAGGTGAGCAAACAGCAAATGAGATTAAAAAGCTAAAGTCATTATGAAAAGCTTTATAATGATACTTACTTATATAAGAATCTTTTGTGGTCCATTAATTTTTGTCTTATCAGTTTTTTTTGAGATGTATTTGACATCCTTGGTAATATTTATTGTATGTTCGGTATCAGATTTCCTGGATGGTTATCTTGCAAGAAAGTTTAATCATGAATCATCTCTTGGAAAACTTTTAGATCCAATTGCTGACAAGATATTACTCTGCTCAACTATTTTATCTATTATCCTGATTACCAATAATTATTTTATTGGTCTCATGGGGACTTTAATTTTAATCAGAGAGTTTTGGGTTGCTGGATTAAGAGAATATACGGCAACTTATAATATTCAAGATGCTTCAGACGTTTCTTATTTAGCAAAAATTAAAACAACTCTCCAGTTTATTGCTATCGGCTCATTTTTATATTCTTTTGTTTATGGTTTGAGTCTTGGAATCTTCATATCATCATTCATTCTATTTTTAAGTTTACTTATATCACTTAAAACTGGTATGACATATACAGTTAATGTTTTAAGATCAAAATAAGTATTTTTTCAATACACTGTATATAATTATCAGCTTGGCTGGATGGCAGAGTGGTTATGCAGCGGCCTGCAAAGCCGTGTACGCCGGTTCGATTCCGGCTTCAGCCTCCATACATTGTTAAATATTTAACGTATAATGCTTTTATAAAATGAATAATATTGATGTTCAAATTGCAAAAAATGATATCTATATCATTGATGTGCTTAAATATTTCCTAGCGAATAAAAAATTTATTTCTATTACAACTTTTATATTTGCTATATCTTCAATAATCTTTTCATTAATGATCACGGATAGGTACACGAGTTCGGTTTTACTTGCTCCGTCGCAATCACAATCTCAGTTAAAACAATTCAGCTCAATGCTAAATCAATATTCAGGATTAGCTTCTTCACTTGGAGGACTAAATTTAGGAGCAAATACAGAGCTATCTTCAAAAGATATTGCCATAAAAAAAGTTAACTCATTATCATTTCTATCTGAATTAATAGAAAATGAGGAGATTCTCGTTCCCCTAATGGCAGCCAAGGGATGGAATAGGAATTCAAATGCTTTAATTATAGATTCAGATATATACGACGAAAGTAAAAAATTATGGATTCGCAATGTTTCCTTGCCTTTTACTCCAAAACCCAGTCCTCAAGAGGCAATGATTCCATGGAAAAAGGCTTTTGAATATTTTGAAGATAGAAGAACCGGCTTCATAACATTGCAGGTTACCCATTATTCTCCATACGTTGCCAAAGAATGGCTTGATAAAATTGTTTTGTATTTAAATGATTCTATGCGGCTAAGAGACGTAGAGGATGCTGATAACGCAATTAATTATCTTACTCAGAAAGCTTACGAAACTGACCAGGATGAATTAAGGTCTGTATATTTTGCATTGATTCAGGAGCAGACAAAGAAAAAGGTATTGGCCTTTACTGATAGCGAGTATGTTTTTGAGGTTATTGATCCAGCAGTCGTATCAGAAAAAAAATCTCACCCATGGAGAGCTTTAATATGTGTGCTTGGCACGGTCGCTGGGTTGCTTCTTTCACTTACATATTTAATTTTAAGAAGAGCATATATCAAGCATTCTCTAAATACTTAATAATAAGTTAATGAAAAAAATATCAGTTATCGGACAAGGTTATGTTGGCTTACCAGTTGCAGTCGAGTTTGGAAAATGCAGATCAACAGTAGGTTTTGATATTGATTCTGAGAGAATAAAAGAATTAAAGTCTGGTTTTGATAGAACTAAAGAATGTACTAAAGCGCAACTTGAATCTTCAACAAATTTAATTTTTTCTTCCAACTTGGCTGATATTTCAGATTCGCAAATATATGTTGTTGCAATTCCTACTCCAGTTGATAAAAATAATAATCCTGATCTTGCTCCATTAAAGAATGTCTCAGAAATGTTGAGTGGAGTTATCAAAAAAGGTGACATTATTATCTATGAATCTACAGTGTATCCAGGTGCAACTGAGGAGGTATGTGTGCCCATTTTAGAGTTGGGAAGCAATCTTACTTTCAATAAGGAATTTTTTTGTGGCTATAGCCCTGAAAGAGTAAACCCAGGTGACAAAGAGCGCACACTTACAAAGATTGTAAAAATTACAAGTGGTAGCAATCCGGAAGTAGCACACGAAATAGATAAATTATATAGCGAGATAATTACTGCTGGAACATTTCCAGTATCTAATATGATGGTAGCTGAAGCAGCAAAAGTCATTGAGAACACACAAAGAGATCTTAATATCGCATTCGTTAATGAGCTTTCTGTAATTTTTGAAAGGCTAGGTATTGATACTGAAGAGGTATTAAAAGCTGCTGAGACAAAATGGAACTTTCTACCGTTTAAACCAGGTATGGTGGGAGGGCATTGTATTGGTGTTGATCCCTACTATCTTACCTTTAAGGCTCAACAAGTTGGTTATAATCCTCAGGTTATACTCTCAGGAAGAAGAATAAACGATAACATGTCGAGATATGCTGCTAGGACATTTATTAAATACATGTCTCAAAACAATATTAATATCTCATCATCTAGGATTGGAGTTCTAGGTGTTTCATTCAAAGAAGATTGTCCAGATATTAGAAATAGTAAAGTGTTTGACTTAATTTATGAACTTGAATCTTGGAATATAAATGTAGACATTATAGATCCTGTTGTAGATCATTCTGAAGTTTTAAATGTGCATGGTAAACAAATACAATCTATAGAAAACATTTCAAATCTTGATTCTATTATAGTTGCAGTTGGACATAACAGTTTTAGAAAATTGTCACCAAGCGAGTTGAAATCTCTCTGCGTCAATGAAAATCCAGTAATCGCAGATTTAAAATCTATTTATGTTAAATCTGAGCTTGAGTCTGCGGGCTTTAAAGTTTTTCGGTTATGAGCGTATCAAAAAAAATAGCTGTTATTGGTTGTGGATATTGGGGAAAAAATCTTATACGAAACTTTGCTGAGCTTGGTTGTTTAGAATATGTATCTGACGAAAATCATGATTTAGCACAAAAATACGCTGATGATTTATCAATTAAAGCATTATCATTTGAAGAAGTTTTAGAATCTAATGTTGATGGTGTTGTTTTAGCAACTCCAGCTCAAATTCATTTTTCTATGGGAGCTAAGGTGTTGGAAAGCAATAAACATCTGTTTATTGAAAAACCTCTAACAATACATTTTGATGAAGCAAATAAGTTAGTTAGGAGTTCGACTGAAAAAGGACTTACTCTTATGGTTGGGCATCTAATGTTACATCATCCTGCCTTTCTTAAAGTAAAAAGTTTTTGCAAGCAAGGCAAAATAGGGCAAATAAAGCATATTTCATCTCGTAGGTTAACTTTTGGAAAAATTAGATCTTATGAGAATGTCTTGTGGAGTTTTGCTCCGCATGATCTGTCTATGATTCATGCCCTTATTGAATCTGAGTTAGAGAATGTTAGCTCCTCATCTGCAGTTGTTGATAGCAGTTCCAGCAACTTTGATTATGTTCATTCAGTGCTTTCATTTAAGAATGGAGCTTCCGCATCATTGGATTGTTCTTGGGTTTCTCCATTTAAAGAGCAGAGAATAACTATTATTGGAACCAACGGAGCAATGGTTTTTGATGATACCTTGCCTTGGAATCAAAAACTTAGTATTTATTATCATGATAATTTTAAAGAGGCATGGGATCAAAACAAAAAAACTAATTATGAGCCAGAATATATTCATGTAAGCGAAGATGAGCCTTTGAGGCTAGAGTGTCAAAATTTTATTGACTCAATTGATGATATTTCATTATGTAAGTCTTCGGGACTGTCTGGAGAATTAGTTGTTTCTTCGTTATCTTTAATATCTGACAGCTTAAAATAGTTATGGAAAAATATTTTGTACACGAATCATCATATATTGATAAAGATGTGATTATTGGTAAAGAGACCAAGATATGGCACTTTAGCCACATACTATCTAATTCAAGTATAGGTGAAAAATGCACAATAGGACAAAATGTTGTGATTGGTCCAAATGTTAAAGTTGGAAATAGCGTAAAAATACAAAATAATGTAAGTATCTATGACGGGCTTGAAATCGAAGACGATGTATTTTGTGGCCCATCTTGTGTTTTTACAAATGTTATTAATCCTCGATCTCCAGTCAAAAGAAAAGATGAATTTAAAAGAACCTTATTAAAGAGAGGATGCTCAATTGGAGCGAATGCTACAATTGTATGTGGAATAACTCTTGGCGAATATTGTTTCATTGGAGCAGGATCAGTAATAAATAAAGATGTTAAACCATTTGCAGTCATGGTTGGCAATCCATCGAGACAAATAGGTTGGATGGGAACGACGGGTGAAAAGATAGACCTGCCTTTATCAGGAAATGAAGAGTTTGTTTGTAAAAAAACTGGTGAAAAATATCTACTTAAAGGATCAAGCCTTCAATTTGTAGACTAGTAAAATATGGAAAACAAGAATATAAATTTCATTGACTTAAAAGCTCAGTATAGAGACTTAAAAGATTCTATAGATAAGAATATTAAAAATGTTCTTGATCATGGGGCCTATATTATGGGGCCAGAAGTATCAATGTTAGAAGATGCCCTTACAAAATATACTGAATCAAAAAATTGCATAACAGTTGCAAGTGGCACAGAGGCTTTGTTAATTAGCTTAATGGCGCTTGGAATAGGTCGAGGTGATGAGGTCATCACAACGCCATTCACCTTTATTTCAACTGTTGAGGTGATAGCACTTTTAGGGGCAAAACCAATATTTGTTGATATTGATGCTAGCACATGCAATATAGATCATCATTTAATTGAAGAAAAAATTTCAAACAGAACAAAAGCTATTATCCCTGTTAGCTTATATGGACAAACTGCAGAACTTAATGCTATAAATCTGATTGCCGAGAAATATAACATACCAGTTATTGAAGACGCAGCTCAGAGCTTTGGCGCCACACATCATGGAAAAAAAAGTTGCAATATATCAACTATTGGATGCACAAGTTTTTTTCCTTCAAAGCCTCTTGGCTGTTATGGTGATGGGGGTGCAATATTCACAAATGACCAATCAATTGCTGATGCAGCTCGTGAGATAAGAGTCCATGGACAAAGTAAAAGATATCATCATACAAGAATTGGAGTTGGCGGAAGAATGGATACACTTCAGTGTGCTGTAGTACTCGCGAAACTTAAAAATTTTGATGAGGAAGTTCTTCAAAGGCAAAAGATTGCAAAAACATACATGGAGGCATTTGACAGCGCAGGAATAAATAATATTACGATTCATCCTCATAACACTTCGGTTTTTGCACAATTTACTATTATTGTTGAAAATAGAGACAAGATTATTGATAAACTAACCAGAAACAACATCCCATTTGCAATTCATTACCCAACGCCATTGAATAAACAGCCTGCATACAGCCATCTTTGTTGCGATGATTGCACCCCAATTTCAGATAAAATAGCTCATTCAGTTCTAAGCTTGCCAATGAGCCCGTATCTTAAATTTGAAGACCAAAACCTTATTATAGATACGATAATAGGTTGATTATTAAATCTTTTTTTCTAAGCATTAGATCAACAATTCAAGATATATCTATTCTTGCATCCGGAGCTTTTATTTCACAGCTTATTTTATTGCTGACTTATCCTCTTATTTCACGATTATATGATGAACAGGAATATGGCGTATTTTCTGTTTTTCTTTCTATTACTGGAGTTTTAGGACTATTATCTTCATTAAGATTTGACACTGCAATACCACTCCCAAAGCAAGAAAAATCTGCATTAGCACTTCTGAAGATCGCTATTTGTTTGAGCTTCATTATAAGCACTATATTTTTTTTTATAGCCCTTCTTTTAAACGGCAATAGTTTGCCCATTGATTTAAAAATCTCTGGAAGATACCTTTTTTTAGTTCCAATCTCCGTAATTTTTATGAGTCTTTTACTTTCTCTTAACTATCTATTAGTTAGGCATCAAGATTTCGTGATGATTTCGAAATTGAGAGTTATCCAAACGCTTACCACTTCATCGATTCAAATAATTTTTGGCATTATTTCAATAAGTTTTTCAGGATTAGTATTTGGAACTCTTATGGGACAGATTATTGCTTTGTTCTATGTAATTAAGCAGAAATTTATTTCTGTTAGAAAATCTTTTGGCCTGCAGCTATCAAGTATTAAGAAAGAGTTCATTGAATATCAAAGATTTCCAAAATATTCATTGCCAGGCAGTTTTGCGAATGCATCTGCAACTGAACTGCCTTTGATCTTCATTGCCTCAAATTTTTCTTTAACATTAACTGGAATATATGGAATGGCATTTAGATTGCTAAATTTACCGATATCTCTCATTTCTGGCTCAGTTAATCAGGTTATATTATCTAATATAGCAATTTCTGAAAATAATGATTCGTTTAATATCAGAGCATACATAATAAAGGTCTTTCTTTTGTTATTATCTCTTTCAATAATTTTCTTCTTAATTATTTTCTTTTTTGGCCCCTTTCTTTTCTCGTTATTCTTAGGAGAGCGCTGGATCAAATCTGGTGAATTAGCAACAATTCTAATTGTTAGTATCTCGCTGAAATTCTGCATAAGCCCGCTTAGCGCGATTTTAAATATTCAAAGAAATTTAAAAATTCAATTTTTGTGGCAAGCATTCTTTCTCTTATCTATGATCTTATTGATAGCATATTCATATATTGAAAATTTAACTTTTAGTAATTTCATAATTTATCTAGTGACACTGGAGTCTATAATTTATTTATTAATGTTATTTTTGATTTTGAGGTACTCAAATAAGAATTGAAATCTATGTATTAAATTAAATTATATTATGCGAAAATGATCGCCACTATGTGCGGTATATTTGGCTTAATTTCTGAAAATAATATTAATACAGAAGATTTAAACAAGATTACCATTCTCTCTGAACAAAGAGGAAGTGATTCTAGTGGATTAATTTGGTTTGAAGGTGACAATTATTTTGGAAAAAAAGCTGATTTCAAAATATCTAAACTTTTAACAGAAACTACACTCAGTAAAACAAGGTTTGTAATGGGGCATAGCAGACTCATTACTAATGGATTGCTTGATAATCAACCCGTTATAAGAGGCCAAGTAAGTGTTTTGCATAATGGAATAATTGTTAATCATGATGAGCTATGGTCTTCAATTAAAGAAAATAGAAAATATAAGATTGATACTGAAATTATCGCTGCGCTTACAAATGATCTCCTTGAAAAAGGATTAACAGTGAGCGAGATCGCGAAAAGGATTTTGAATATCCTTAAAGGTGTTGCGAATTGCGCTATCTTAATTAAAAACTTGGGAAAACTTATACTTCTGTCTAATTCAGGAAGTTTATATCTCGGATCAAAGGGCAGTACTAAATTTTTTGCATCAGAAGAATACACACTTAAATCAATAAACTGCAAAAACATAGTTCAAGTTCGAGATCCTGTGATTATTGATGTCCCTTCATCTAATAATGATTATGAAATAAATGAAATAAATGTAAGAAAACATAATCTTATACCTGAGTTAGTTCTTCAATCATCCGATGAAGCCCTTCTACAGTATGAAATACCTGATCTAAAGAGATGTACTAAATGCATACTTCCTGAAACAATGCCATTTATTAGCTTCAATAATGATGGGGTTTGTAACTATTGCGAAAACTACTCAATTAGAAATAACCCTAAACCAAAAGAAGAACTTTTCAGGCTAGTAGAGGATTATCGAAAAGAAAATAATACAAGTGATTGTATTATTCCATTTTCCGGAGGAAGAGATAGCTGTTATGGCCTTCATCTCGTAGTAAATGAATTGAAAATGAATCCAATAACCTATACCTATGATTGGGGCATGGTAACTGATCTTGGAAGAAGAAATATTAGCAGGATGTGTGCTGAGCTTGGAGTTGAGAATATTATAGTTGCTGCCGATATAGAAAAAAAGAGGGAGAATATCAAAAAAAACCTATCTGCTTGGCTCAAGTCGCCACATTTGGGGATGATAAGTATTTTAACAGCAGGAGATAAACATTTTTTTAAATACGTTGAGCAAGTAAAAAAACAGACAGATATAAATCTAAACCTTTGGGGCATCAACCCACTTGAAGTTACTCACTTTAAAGCAGGATTTTTAGGGGTACCTCCTGATTTTGAAGAAAACCATGTGTATTCAAATGGCGCACTTAAACAATTAAGATATCAATTTCTAAGATTGAAAGCTATGAGTCAGAGTTTAGGCTATTTTAATAGTTCTATATTTGATACTTTGTCTGGAGAATACTATAGAAGCTTTACTAAAAAATTAGATTATTTTCATATATTTGATTATTGGAAATGGGATGAAAAAATTATTGATGATACCCTTGATACATATGACTGGGAAAGAGCGCCTGATACAAAGACTACATGGAGAATTGGAGACGGCACAGCTGCATTTTATAACTATGTTTATTACTATGTATCTGGGTTAACAGAGCATGATACATTTAGAAGCAATCAAATTAGAGAAGGTGATATAACTCGAGAGGAGGCTATAGATCTTATTCACGAAGAAAATAGACCACGATATGCAAATATTAAATGGTATCTAGATGTGTTGGGATTTGATTTCAAAGATACGATCAATATCGTAAATAAAATCCCGAAAATTTATTAGAGCCTTAGATGGACGCTAAAAAAAATTTTCTACACTTAACGCATACTGATATAAATGCTGACAATAGGATTTTAAAGCAACTAGAGGTACTTTCATCTCAATCAAATTTCCAAGAATTCAAATTTATGGGCATAGGCATAAGTTCAGAGGAGGGCCCTACTCATTTTTCAAAAGAGTATCAAAATCTTACAATTAAATCCTTAAAGATTATTTCAAAAAAATTTAATCTTTTTGGAAAAAAAATTAAGCATTTATTAATCTTTTTTGAATTATCGATTAGGGTAATTCTTTGCGTTACCAAGCTTAAACCATCTGTTATACACTGCCATGATAATATGGTTTTACCTTTGGGGATTCTGCTAAAGTTTATCTTTAAATCAAGACTTATATATGATGCGCATGAACTTGAATCTAATAGAAATGGAATTGGTCGAATTGAAGGTGCAATGGTATTCTATTTCGAGAAAATGGTTTGGAAATCTATTGATCTATTTATATCCGTTTCTCCATCAATTATTGACTGGTATCAAAGCAAGTTTGGCACCAAAAAAAATTTATTAATCTTGAACACTCCATACTTTGAACTTGATGGAGTTTCAGAATCTAAAAGCATAAATTATTTTAGAAACAAATTTCACCTAGACAAAGATACAAAAGTTTTTGTTTATCTTGGGGCAATTGGAGCTGGGAGGGGTATAAAAAAAATTTTAGAAACATTCTCATCAAAAGAAGTTGACGCGGCAGTAGTATTTATTGGTTGGGGTGAACATGAAAAATATGTAAAAAAATATTCTGAAACCAATCAAAATATCTTCCTTCATAAACCCGTAAGCCATGAAAAAGTTGTTGAAATCGTTTCACAAGCAGATTATGGCTTAGCATTGATTGAAGATGTTTCCCTAAGTGATTATCTGTGTTTACCTAATAAACTCTTCGAATATTTGTTTGCAGGAATTCCAGTTTTATCATCTGACTTTCCGGAAATCAAAAATTTACTCAATGAATTAGATGCTGGCATAGTTACAGAGCTCAATCCGACAGCAATTATTAAGAGCATTAAGGAAATTGAAAATAAAAAATTTGAAATTGATTCAGATAAATTAAAGAATTATTCATGGGAATCACAATCTAAAAAGCTTATTTCTGCTTATAAAGAGCTTTTATGTTAGAGCAAATTGGGATTCCTCTTACATTAATACTGCTTTCACTTTGGGCGATATTACCAATATTTTGCTTGCTGATTGCTCAAAATTTAAATTTTGACTTTACGAAAATTAGCATTGTCAGTATTACTATTTTTTTTATTCTAGTATTTCAATATATAGGATTGCCTTTTATTTACTTCCAGTTGGATCCATTTCGTGTTCATGAAATTATAAATCTAAACTACATTTTAAAGGCCTGGGGATTTACATCGCTTGCTTTAATTTTTCTTATAGCCGGGGCGAGTACATATAATATCTGGATACTTGGATCAAATAAAAATGAAGTTTTGGAATCTGACGTTTATAAATTTCTTAGCTCAAAAGATTTTCTAATTTTTAAGTTATTATTGCTTGGTTCTGGTTTTTTTGCCCTTGTACTTTATGTACAGCAAATTGGATTTGACGACCTCGCTATTGTGCTAGCTTTATCTGGCACTGATTCAGTAAGCATTAATGAGTCTAGATCGGACATGGGAAACAACTTTATTTCATCTTATCACTGGTACAGATTGTTTATGCGAGACTTTTTAATAGTAACTTGCTTAGCATTCTTTATTGATTGGTTAAAAGAAAGAAAGTTTTTCTCTTTAATTTTTCTGTTATTTTCAGGAATCTTATGTATTTTTTCGTTGGTTATGCTGACAGAAAAGAGCCCAATTATCGAATTTACTATTTCGTTAATATTAGTTTACATGATTGTAAGATATCAAGGTCAAATTAATCCTAGATTAGTTCTAAAATTAATCATCCCACTTCTTTTGCTAATGGTCTCACTATATGTTTTGTTTATGGATGATAGTGATCTACTTTTAGCCTTGTTTGGTGGATTGAGTAGGATATTTACAGGGTCAATTCATGCTCTTTACTATCATCTTGATTTTGGAGCAAATCATAATTTATTAAACGGAACATCTTTCCCAAATCCTGGAGGCATTTTTAATTTCGAAACTTTCTCGTTAACACAATATTTATGGCAGTCAAATACACCGAATGAAATGCAAGGACTAGGCTCGGCTCCAACAATATTTTGGGCAGACTTATATTTAAACTTAGGATTTTTTAGTATTCCAATATTTTCATTTATTATTGGTTTTCTTCTTACTTTCTTGGATGAATTTTGTAAAAAAAGAGCTAATGGAAGTATCACAATTGCAGCATACGTCACCTTGATAATGCATTATAAAAATCTTTCTATTACAAGCTTTGCTAACTTTATGTTTGATTTCACCGCTTTATCATTGATACTTCTAATAATCTTCTCAAGTCAAAGAATCTTTTTAGGGAAGTATTAGTTTAGTAGTATTTATTTTTAATTTTTTTGATATAGAGATTACTAATTTACATAAATAAATTCTCAAAGTTATATAATAAGTGATATTTTTTTTATCCAATGAACAATAATAGTGAAGTCACTTATATAGAAGATTATGCAAAGTTCATAAGAATATCTGCCCTTGAGATGACTAGAGCTGGAAACAGCTCCCACATTGCATGCGTTTTATCTATGGCTGATTTGTTAGCAGAGCTTTTTGGAAACTACCTTACTTTAAAACATGAAGACCCTAAATATTCTGAAAGAGATAGATTTATTCTCAGCAAAGGGCATGGAGGTGCAGGAGTCTATGCGGCCTTGGCAAAAAAAGACTTTTTTGATCATGAGATTTTAATGTCACACTATCAAAATGGTTCAGCTTTATCAGGACATGTATCTCATAAGGGGGTTCCAGGTGTTGAATTTTCAACAGGATCTCTCGGACATGGGTTACCTGTTGCAATTGGAATCGCTCTTAATGCAAAACTATTGGGAAGTAAATATAAAACAGTGTGTTTGATGGGGGATGGTGAATGCAATGAAGGAACAACCTGGGAGTCGGCACTTATTGCAAGCCATCATAAATTATCTTCATTGACAGTTATTATTGATGCTAATAAATATCAAAGCTTAAGAACTACTAAAGAAACTTTAAATATGGATCCAATGTCAGAAAAATGGGATTCTTTTGGGTGGGAAGTTTTAGATATTGATGGCCATAATATAAATGAAATTAAAAGTGCTTTGCATCATGAAGTAGATAATAAACCTAAATGCATCATTGCTAACACCATAAAAGGAAAAGGTGTTTCATTTATGGAAAATAACATTCTCTGGCATTATCGGTCACCTCAAAAGGAAGAATTTGAGAAAGCCAAACTTGAACTTTTAAGAGAATAATATGAGAGATTTTTTTCTTAAAGCTCTAATGAATGAAGCTAAAGCAAATGAAGACCTTGTATTTATTACTGGTGATTTGGGTTTTGGTGTTTTTGAGGAATTCGAACAAAAATTTCCTAAACAATATCTTAATCTTGGTATTGCTGAACAATCAATGACTGGCATTGCAGCTGGTTTAGGCTTAGATGGCAGACCAGTAATAACTTATTCAATTGGTAACTTTCCTACCTTACGATGTCTTGAGCAAATAAGAAATGATGCTGCATATCATGATGCAAACCTTACAATAGTGTGTATAGGTGGCGGTTTTTCATATGGACAGCTTGGAATGTCACATCATGCCACTGAAGATATTGCCATTATGAGGGCCTTGCCAAATGTCCAGGTTTTTGTTCCAAATACAAATGAGGAGGCTGAAATAATTTCTAGAGAATGTTTTGCGAGTCCCTCAACTTCATATTTGAGACTTGATAAGAGTTCTGCAAAAGATGCTGACTCGGATTCAGCTTTTGAGTTTGGTAAATTAAGGATGTTCAAAAAGGGGGAAGAAGTAGCAATCATTTGTACCGGAAGCATCCTTGATGAGGCTATTTTAGCTAGCAATATTCTCTACGAAAGATATTCAATAAGGATGGGTGTATATGGTTGCCACTCCATAAAACCTTTTGATGAAAATACTTTCATAAAAATATCAAAAAATTATAAAAGCATATTAACTCTTGAAGAGCATAATTCAATTGGCGGTCTTGGATCTTTGATCTGCGAGACAATAGTTCAAAATAACTTGAAAATAGATAACTTTAAAAGGCTATCTATTCAGGATGAATTTAGTAGTGTTGTCGGCGATCAAAACTTTTTAAGAAACCATTATGGAATCTCATCAAATCACGTTGTTGAATCTGTTTTGGAAATTATTAAATAACACTGGAGAAGTTATGAACAAAAAGATACCTTTTTTTGATTATCCTCAAGCATATTTATCAGATAGAGATGATGTGCTAAAAATTATAGATAGTGTGAGTTCAAAAGGATCGTTTATCCTTCAATCAGAACTTGAGATATTCGAGAAAAGTCTTGCCGAGTTTTCAAATTCAGCTTTTGCATTAGGGGTAGGAAATGCAACAGATGGTTTAGAGCTCGCTTGGATGTCAGTTAACTTACAGGAGGGTGATGAGGTAATAATAAGCTCTCATACTATGCTAGCAACTGCATCTGCAATAAAGCTTTCAGGCGGAACACCAGTTCCTGTAGATATAGGCGATGATGGACTAATCGATGTGAATTCAATTGAATCTGCAATTACATCAAAGACCAAAGGAATATCTCCAACCCATCTTAATGGCCGAACTTGTGATATGGACTCAATAACAAGGATAGCTGAAAAATATGATTTAGTTATTATTGAAGACGCAGCACAAGCACTCGGATCAACATTTAAGGGTAAACAGGCTGGAACCTTTGGCTATGCTTCGGCAATAAGTTTTTACCCTGCAAAAGTATTAGGCTGTCTAGGAGATGGAGGGGCTATCCTTACAAACTCACAATCTACATACTCTAAGCTTAAAATGATGAGAGATCATGGAAGAAATGAAAATGGTGAAGTGGAAATGTGGGGAAGAAACTCAAGGCTCGATAATATTCAAGCTGCGATACTTGATTTCAGGCTTGCTTCCTATCAAGAAGTTATCAAAAGAAGAAGGGAAATTGCCTCGATCTATCATGACGAACTTCAAAATGTTAATGAACTTTATCTACCACCCCCACCATCAGGTGGCAATAACTTTGATATATTTCAGAACTATGAGATTCAGGCCGAATTGAGAGATAAGTTAAAGTTACATCTTGCGAATGATGGTATTGGAACATTAATACAATGGGGTGGAAAAGCAGTTCATCACATGAGTAACTTAGGATTTGATCAGGATTTGTTAAAGACCGATTTATTTTTTCAAAGATGCATCATGCTTCCCATGAATATGTTTATATCAAATGATGACGTTCAATATATTTGTAAATCAATAAAAAAATTCTATTCTATAGAGAATGGCTAAAAGATCCTTAGACCTTGGTATTTCTTTGGTTGGACTCGTAATTCTCTCACCCTTGTTAATTACAACTCTAATTATTATTTGGGCTCAAGACTTTGGAAATCCTTTTTATATCTCAGAAAGGGTAGGGCTCAATGGTAAAAAGTTTAAAATATATAAATTAAGATCAATGATTTTAGATGCTGATAAGTCAGGTGTTGATTCAACAAGTGATAATGACTCAAGAATTACCAAAGTCGGTATGTTTATAAGGAAATTTAAATTAGATGAAGTTTCTCAACTTATAAATGTTTTATTTGGAAATATGTCATTAGTTGGTCCCAGACCAAATGTAGAAAGGGAGGTGAATATGTATACCTCACTAGAAATGGAATTGTTAAGTATAAAACCTGGAATAACTGATTATTCATCGATTATATTCTCAGATGAGGGTTATATTCTAAAAGATCATCCTGATCCTGACATTGGATATCATCAGTTAATAAGACCCGGAAAGGGTGCTTTGGCTTATTTCTACATGCAAAAAAATAATATATTTATAGATATTAAATTAATTCTTATAACCGCAATATCAATTGTATCTAGAAGCAAGGCATTAAAAATGGTCTCAAAATTACTACTCAAAATGGGGGCAAGTGAATCTCTGGTAAATCTAGCCCTTAGAAAAGATCCCTTAACACCGAAACCTCCTTTTGGTGCATCAGAACTTGTCTTAAGAAGAAAATAAATCTAGATAAGCTAAATCTACAAATTTATTCTAAAATTTATAAGCGTTCGTTCAATTAATTTGAATAAAACACTTAATCTCATCTATTTTGTTGTTTATGAGAATCAAGTAAAATGTAATTAATTTACATAATTCAAAATGAAAAAAAATAAATTCAAGATTTCTATAATTTTTATTTGTCTCACTGGCTTATTGCTGCCTAGAATTGGCGCCCAAGATCTGCCTGCTAATTTTAATATGGAATTTTTAAGCAGCTTGCCACAATCAATGCAGAGAGACCTAATGCAAAGCCAAGAAACTTCTGATGATACACAGGAAACCCTAAATGCTAACCCTAATACAAGGCTTAATAGCATTGAAAAAGGCATCGATGATGTTAGGTCTCAGATTGAAATGCTTGAGTATAGAGCCAGTCTTTCAAGAGACAAAACTAATGACTTGGTTGTGTTTGGTTCAAATTTCTTTAACTCATTTCAAACTACATTTTCTCCAATCAATGAGCAAAATATATCTTCAGAATATATTTTAGATGTTGGAGATGTTCTTTTTGTGCAGCTTGTAAGCAGTGAAATTAATAGTAAATCTAAGTTAAAAATTAATAGAGATGGATCTATTTTCATTCCAAGAATTGGCAGTACTGTAATAGCTGGATTAAATTTTCAAGATGCCATTAAAAATATTTCTGCATTTGTAAATTCTCAAAAACTTGGAGTTGAAACTTTTATTTCTATGGAAGCATTAAGAGATATAAAAGTCTTAATCATAGGTGGAGGTAATAATAAAAATGGTATATACACCCTTCCAGGGGGCTCAAATATTCTTTCGTTACTTCATGCTGCTGGAGGAATTGGTAAGAATAATAGTTATAGAGAGATAGTGCATAAAAGAGATGGGATTGTTATTGATAGAGTAGATTTATATGAATTATTTATTGATGGTAACTTTAATCTGTCAAAATCATTAAGAAGCGGCGATTCAGTGCTCCTAACCCCCACAAAAAAGCAGGTATCAATAACAGGTGGAGTAGCACAAACTGGAATATTTGAAT
>MDTD01147584.1_pt1 | contig 18602 bp, 11 predicted proteins | sample 811221 | NCBI WGS metagenome assembly MDTD01 (sample SAMN05326646, study PRJNA326480) | marine metagenome | isolation source: seawater | place: Pacific Ocean: South West | collected 2011 | reverse complement strand
GTCCTTGATATGGCGACAGAAGAGGGTCAGACCGATCTTCGACTGTCGGATTTTGGTCTTGCGACTGGCTTAGGTGGCGGTGATTCGGGGCCGCTTAATACCCTTGGAAGTCCGGGGTACCTGCCCCCTGAGGTTTGTGCACAACGCTTCGACAAATTGTGTGCTGCCAGCGATCTCTACAGTTTGGGCTGCATGGCTTGGGAGATGGCGACAGGCCAGTTGCCGTTCGATGTAGACCAGCCGGTCGCCGATCTCTTTGAGGATCATCAGAATCGCCAACTGCCGCCATTTCGTCCGCAGAGAAAGCTGCACTCAGGTTTTGGTAGCTGGCTACAGATGCTGTTGCATAAAGAGCCGAGAGATCGGTTCCGATCCGCTGCAGAAGCACGCTTGGCCTTACTCGAGGTGGATCGGACACGTCGGGCTGGTGCAGTGAATCACGGACGTCCCGTCATCCCCCATGCGCCAGCAGATAAGGACAAGCCTTCGCCGATCCCGTTGGCAGGCGCTGGCTTAGGGCTTTATGGTTTGCGAGAAATGCCCTTGGTCGGTCGGAGTAAAGCGCAGCAGGCACTTTGGTACGCATTGTACCAAACGTCGACGGGAGGCAGGCCTCGTGTGGTGTGTCTGGAAGGGGGTGCTGGCACCGGTAAAGGACGTTTAGTGCACTGGTTGGCGGAACAGGCAAGTTACCTCGGCGTCGGTCAGTTGCTGCGGATTCAGCATGATGCCCAAAAGGGACCTCAACACGGTTTGGGGCCGATGCTGTCCAGGACTTTTGGTCTTGGCGGTTTAGCACCGGAAGAGGCGGCGGCCCGGATGGATGAATCCTTACTCAACTTGGGTATTATTCATCCCGAATATCGGCGGGGGTTGGTCAACCTGATCACACCGGGGGCGCCCACATTACAGCAAGCAGAACGCCACGACTTGGTGGTTCGAGCGCTGTTAGAGTTGGCTCGTCAGCACCCGGTCATCTTGTGGGTGGATGGCGCAGAATGGGCAGCTGATAGTCTGGCGTTTGCCCGCCAGTTATCGGGGTTGATGGACGTCGCCAACTTTCCCGTCTTGGTCGTCGTGACCTATCGCCCCCGGGCTCTGGCGACCCAAGCGGAGGAGTTGAAGCTTGTTCAGGGACTGCAGGAACATCCACTTTGCGACACCCTCACCCTGGAGCCGCTAGGCCCGAGCGTTCTTCGAGAGTACGCTCATAGCCTTCTCCCGTTGACTGAGAAGGTTGCCGATCAGTTGGCGAAACGGAGCAGCGGAAATCCTTTGTTTATGGAGCAATTGCTCAGACATTGGATTCAGTCGGATCTGCTCGTGCCGCAGGGTAATGTTTATAGCTTAGCGCCGGGAGCGAAACCTGAAGTTCCCGAGAGTATTCAAACCCTCTGGGTAACCCGTGTGGAAAGTCTCGTCGCCAACCAGCCCAATGGGCGGGATGCTTTCCGTGCCTTGCTGATGGCCGCTTGCATCGGTGAGCAGATCAACTCAGACCAGTTGTCCATTGCGTGTGCGGCAGCGGGCTTTGAGATGCCGGCCTGGGTCGAGGAGGCCATGGTTGCCCGGGGGCTTGCCGAACCCAGAGAGAACGGTTGGGCTTTCGCCCATGCTTTGCTGCAGGAGTGCCTCTTAAGACATGCTGAAGAAGAGGGGCTCAGCCCAGAACTTCATCGAGCGTGTGCTGCGATGGTCAAAGGCCTCGACGACCAGCGGGCAGGACAAGCGTCTCGTTTGGGGCGCCATCTTCTGCTCGCCGGGGAAACGTTCGATGCCCTGCCTGCGCTTCTCGAGGGCATGCGGGAAGCCCTTCATCATCAGGATACCGAGGCATTAGGGGATTGTATCGACTTTCGGGAGGCGGCTTTGAAGGCTGCTGGAGTTCCTCGGAGTCACCAGCCGTTCGGTGAAAACATCATGGCAAGAGCGTGGTTTCATATCCTGAACAACAACTGGCTGGAGGCTGAGCGAGTTGCCCTCACTGGATTGGAGGGTGTGAAGAAATATGGCTGGGCGGGTATTGCGCCCGAGTGTGAACAAGTTCTTGGTAAATCCCTATTTGAGCAAGCTGATTATGGGGGTGCGATGGTGCACTATCAGGCGGCAGTCCAAGGCTTTCGTGAGATGGGCGATTCCTATTCTGAAGCGGTGACAACGATTCGTTTTGGACAAGTGCACGCAGCCCAGGGCGAATTTCAGGGAGCAGCAGGCCTTTTCCGTCAAGCGGTCCGAGTACTGGGCGCAGGCCGTCGAGAAAAGCGATGGAGGGCGGAAGCTTACATGATGCTGGGGGGGATTGCGTTGGCGACCAATCGCCTGGACAAAGCGAAACCATTGCTTCAGCAGGCGATGGATGTCTTTCAGGACCTTGGTCTCGTACGCGGGATGGCGCAGGCGGGTAATTTAATCGCAGATCTTGCCCGTAAGCAGGGGCGAACAGATGAAGCCATTGAATGGTACACAAAAGCGGTGGATCGCTTCGGGCACCTTGGTGGTTCACACTCCGGCTTGGCGCGCATTAACCTGGCTTTGGCTTACATTGATGCGGCGAATTACAAGGAGGCTCGTCGGGTTCTTGAGATCTGTACCTCGTTCTTCTCCCAGAATGGTCAGAAGCAGTGGGAGGCGACCTCTCGTTGTCTCATCTTACCCCCATTGGCTCAGGACAATCTTTGGAAGGAGTTTGATAGCCAACTGAAGATTGCAGAGCGCTTATTGCGGGAGACGATGTTTCGACAGGCAGACCTGGCGAATGCCCTCTCATTAGCGGGTCAGATTTGCCTGGATTTAGGTCGTCGAGAGCGGGCACAAAACGTCTGCCAACTCAGTCTTCAAATGTATGAGGATATGAAAGATGCGAAGGGCGCGGAGCGGCTCCGCAAGTTCCTCGATCAGTTCGCCCCATGAGTGGATTGGGTCTCGGCGGGTTTCAGCTGCTTGAGCCCATGGGGCCCCGATTGATCAAGGCTTATCACCGTGACCTTGATGTTTCCGGTATGGTTCGATTGTTGGTGCCGTCTCAAGACATGCCTAGCGATCGTTTGGTGAAAGCGAGCATGAGCCAAGCACGAACGTTGGCTTGTCTCCATCATCCTGGAGTTCTGTACCCCATTGGATTGGGAACGGTCACAGCCGAAGAGGCTGATCGATCCGTGGGCTGGCTGCAGGCCGGAATGGTCTGGACTCTGTTTGAACGGTGTTCTGGAGGTTCCCTTCGAGCCGGTGCCGCCACAGGCTGGCCCGCCCTGCGCGATCTTTGTCTCGATTTGCTTGATGTCCTCGCATTGGCTCACTCGAGGGAAGTCATTCATGGAAACCTACACCCCGGTAATGTCTGGCAAGCGACCGCTCAAGATACTCGGCCTGGCTTGAAACTGAGTGACTTTCTGTTGGGTCAGGTGGAGGAGTTGGGTGATCATCGGGGCCTGCCAATGGGCAGTCATGCTTGCTATCTCGCACCAGAGGTTTGCGAAGCTCGATGGCGGGATGTGGGACCCGAGACTGATCTTTACAGTCTGGGCTGTTTGGCTTGGACTTTGGCGACAGGCAAGGAGTTGTTCCGAGAGTATCAGACGGGACCAGCGATTCGCCAAGCTCAGGTGGAGGTCAATCTTCCCGGCTTTCGTCCCGTGGTCGAGACGCCGCCCGGGTTTGGCGGCTGGATGAGTCTTATGCTGCGAAAGGATCCAAAGGATCGGTTTGGTCAAGCGGCCGATGCTCGGGATGCTTTGTTGAACTTGGACAAGACTCGAGTGCGGGGAAGTGTGGTCCGCTCAGTGGCGACGATGCCGGCTGACTGTGGTGAACCCGAGGGCGTTGAGCATCCGGAACTGCTCGCCGCAGGGCTTGGGCTCTATGGCCTGCGCGAAGTTCCGCTGGTGGATCGGGATGCACAGCGAGCGGAGATCTGGGATGCGTTGCTTCGTGTACGGCGTGCCGCCCGTTCAGAGGCGATTCTTATTCACGGGCCTGCAGGGCATGGAAAAAGTCGTTTGACCGAGTGGATGGTTCGACGAGCCTGGCAGCGAGGCGCCGCAGAGGTGATCAAGGCGGTTCACGATACGGGGGTTGGGCCGACGGTGGGTCTGGGTCCGATGCTGGCTCGTTATTATCGAGTGGTTGGTTTGGATCGGGAGAAGACCAAAGAGCGCTTAAGGCAACGACTGACGGCTGAAGGGGTCACCGACGACTATGAATGGGAAGCATTGACGGAAATGTTTCACCCCAGCCCCAAGGGTCGAGAGACCGTCCGGTTTGAGCAAACCAGTGAACGATACTCATTGATACGCCGAGCCCTTGAGCGAGCCGCGCGGCGGCGACCTGTGATCCTTTGGGTTGAGGATGTTCCCTGGGGGCATGACGCACTCGAATTTATCGTTGATCTTCTCGATGGACAGCGACTCGCTAGCTTTCCGGTCTTGGTGGTCATGACCGCCCGGGACGAAGCCCTGCCTCAGCAGCCCCGAGAGGCGATGATGTTGAAGGAGATGCTGCATCGTCCCGATTGCAGTCGCATTACCGTGGGGACTCTGGCTCCTGGGGATCACCGAAAGCTGATCGCTCAGGCGCTGTTGGTTCAAGGGGAGGTCATCGAAAAAATTGAAGAGCGAACCAATGGTCATCCGCTCTTCGCAGTTCAGATTGTTGGGGATTGGCTTGAGCGCAATGTCCTTTCGCCGAGTCGAGAAGGTTTTGTGGTAAACGGCGATCTCGACGCCATCTTGCCAGACGATATTCATGGTTTGTGGATGCAAAGGGTAGAGAAACTTCTAGCGAGCCTGCCCTCGGAGTCTCGGGGGGGGGCACTCGATAGCCTGCACCAAGCGGCTGCTCTCGGCATTGAGGTGGATGATCAGGAGTGGGCAGAAGCCTGTCAGCGCGCAGGGATTGAGCGCCCCCCAGACTTACTACAACGGGTGATGAGTCAAGGGTTGGCCTTTCGTCGGCAGGGGGGTTGGGCATTTGCTCATGGCATGTTTCGGGAAAGTTTAGAGACCCAAAGTCGAGCCACGGAGACTTGGTATGACCGACATCGAGCCTGTGCTGCCATGTTGCAGCCTCGACAGGCTCGCGTCCCTGGCTTAGCTGTTCGTGTGGCTTACCACCTTGAGCAGGCGAAAGAGTTGGCTTCTGCCCTCAGTCCGCTGTCTCAGGCGGTCGAGGAACTTTGGAAGGGGGGAAGTGTGACCGGGGCTCGCCTTCCGCTTGAGCGTCGACGGGCTCTTTTGGAGCAGTTGAATCGTCCTCACAGCGATATCGCTTGGGGGGAGCAGAGCCATTTACAGATTCAACAGGATCAGTACGAAGGGCGTTACGACAGTGCGCTGAAGTGGTCTGCTTTCGCAATGCAAGGCATCAAGAAATACGGTTGGAATCAGTTGCTCCCTGGAATCCTGAAGGAGACCGGTGTCGTTCACTACAAAAAGGGAGACATGGAACTTGCGACTCGCTTTATTCGGCATGCACGGGCTCATGCTACCCAACTCGATGATGATCGACTCACGGCAGAGTGCACCGATAAACTTGGGATGATGTTGCGGATTACGGGCGAATTGGATTTGGCTGATCAGTGTTTTCGGGCTGCATCTACTCTCTACCGCCGCTTGCGTGACTACAGACCTGCAGACGAAGGAGCGGCTGTTGTCGGCAGGGCGTTGGTCGCCCAGCAACGGGGGGATATCACAGCGGCTGAGGGCTGGTTTCGCAAAGGGGTCGAAGTCTTGAAAGGCAGCGGGCATCAGCGGGGACTTGCCACATCTGTGAACGGCCTTGCTGAGGTGGCCCGCCTTCAGGGTGATTTCGCCCGTGCTGAAAACTTATACCGCCAGGTTCTGAGCATCCATCAGGCTCTGGGTTCGAACATTGCTTCGGTCGTCCAACTCAATCTTGCTTTAGTCCAACTGCAACAACGACAGTTCCATAATGCTCAAAAAAGCCTAGAGCCTTTGTTGGATATTTTTGAGGCGCAGGGCAGCAAGGCGTGGCTGGGGTGCGTTCATGTCTTTCTTTTACCCTGCTTCACAGATCGGCGAGATTGGGGACGGTGGGACCATCACTTTCGTGTTGGTTTCAACATGATTGACGCGTCGGGGATGGCTGATGGCGATCTGGCGTGGCCGCTCCGGATGTCTGGAGAGATGCTCCAAGAGCGGGGTATGGATGGTCGGGCACGACAATCTCTCGAGTTTGCGCAAGCGCAATATGAGGCCTTGGGTCGGAGCGAGGAGGTTGAGAGCTTGCAAAGAGCCCTTGAGCAACTCCCGAAGGCCTAAGTCATGTCGGTGACGTACCGAGTTCTTCACGAAGGCAAGCCATTGGAACTCGATGTGGTGTTTGCGCGCGGTTTCTGGGCGAGGACGTGGGGATGGTTGGGGCGCCACTCCCTGAAGCCGAACGATGCCTTATGGATTGAGCCCTGCGCTCGGGTCCATACCCTCGGGATGCGGGTGGCGATCTCGATCGTGATGTTAAGCCCAGACGGTTATGTCATTGCCTTACAAGATCGGATCAGCCCATGGAACGTCGGCCCGATGGGCGTCTTTGGGGGCGTGGCTCTCGAACTCGCCCCTGGCGCTGTAAGTCGCTTTGGAATTCGGCTCGGAGATCAGTTGACCCTCAAAGGTTCGAGTCGTTAGAGGGGAGTGGCGATGAGAGACTCAAGACGATGAGATTTACGGTCTATGGCCGCACCGACGTGGGTCGTAAACGCACTCACAATGAAGATGCGTTCGCTATTTATGAAGGCGACTCCTTGTTTGTGCTCGCCGATGGCATGGGCGGCCATGCGAGCGGTGAGGTTGCCAGTGCTTTAGCAGTGGAAAGTCTCGGGGCATTTTTCCGTGAAACGGCCGAGGATCAAGAGAAGACCTGGCCTTTCAAGGGTTCAAAAAAGCTCAACTACGAGGCGGGTCGACTCGAGGTCGCCGTCAAGCTTGCCAATCAATGCATCTTCGAGACAGCGAAGGCGAAAAAGGGCTGCGAGAACATGGGAACCACGCTCGTTGCCACCTATATGGACCCCCATGGTTCCTACATTGCACACGTGGGCGACAGTCGGGTCTATCGGCTACGGGATGGCTCGTTGGAGCAACTGACCCGTGATCACTCTCTGTTGAATGACTATTTGAAGACCAATCGACTCACCCCTGAGGAGATTGAGGCTTTTCCCCACAAAAACGTGATCGTCCGAGCTTTGGGAATGCGAGCCAACGTCGAGGTGGATATTGCGCCGATCGAGCCTCGCGTCGGTGACTTTTATGTCCTGTGTTCCGATGGTCTGTCTGGCATGATTTCCGATGACGAAATCGCCCAGGTCATGCAGCGGGATCGATCGGACTTGGACCTCTGCTCTCAGTCCCTCATCGACGAGGCGAATGAGAACGGTGGGCATGACAATGTGACGGTGGTTTTGATCCGCGTCGACCCAAATGATCCACAGGCGGCGCTCCAGCCCGATGACACACAGGATACGGCAGCAACCGTCGTCGATGACGACTAGATCTCGGGGGTACTACTCGGCTCGCCACCAACTCCTGAGCACTTTGTAGAGCATGTAGAAACCGACGGTCGTGCCAAAGGCGCCGACGACAACTCCAAAGGCTGTGATCAACGGAGATTGACTCGAAGCGATCAGAATGGCCGAAGCGATCGCCATGCCACCAACCATCACGCCGCCAGCGAGTCGGTTGGCACTGTTGTCGAGGCTTTGGGTGAGTTGATCCAAGTGTTTGACTTGGACATCGTGACGCATGGCGCCATCTCCAAGCCGTTTCATGAGATCGAGGAGTAAAGTCGGACCGTCTCGTGTCAGGTGATAAAGATCGAGAGAGGCGCCCAGAAAATCCTTCTGCAGCCGATTGGGATCAAATCGTTGGGCAAACAGGGTTTCGATGTAGGCCCTGGCGACGCCACTCACATCAAAATCAGGGTCGAGAGAGCGGCCCATGGATTCAAGGGTGAGTAGTGCTTTGAACAGGAGGAGAAGATCTTGAGGCAGCATAATGCCAGACCGAGCACCTGCGCTGCTGCCATCCAAAAGGAGTTCACCAACTTTGATTTCGCCCAAAGGACGATTTCGTGAGGGCTCCCAAGTGGCGCTGAGCGCCGATGCAAAAGCATCGAGATCTGGCGCAACCTCGGGGTCGATTCTGTCTCCGAGTTCGGCGTAAAGGCGAGCCGATCGCCGGTAGTCCCCGTTGACGAGCGTCAGCAAGAGGTCGGCGACCTGCTCACGGGTTCGCGGGTTTAAATGCCCTACAATACCAAAATCGATTAACCCAATCTTCCCTTCATCAAAGATGAACAGATTGCCTGCGTGGAGGTCGCCATGAAAGACACCGTGATTAAAGACCATGTCCAAGATGCAGCCTGCGCCTCGCTCCGCCACCTGCTTCAAATCGCAAGGGAGTGAACGAATGCGATCTGTATCGGACAAAGGCGTGCCTTTGAGTCGATCCATCGTCAGGACGGATTCACACGATAGTCCCTCATAAACCGTCGGAATGACCAGGAAGTCTTGTTGGTCTTCGAAGTTCTTTGCGATCACCTTGAGGGAGTTCATCTCCTCACGGAAGTCGAGTTCTTTGCGGATGGTTTTAAAGAATTCGTCAACCAGACCTTTGGGGTTCAATGCTCGACTTTCCGGGACGTAGTTCACCAAGGCTTCGGCGAGGAGAGAAACAACTCGTAGATCCTGGTCAACGATCCGGCGGATTCCAGGTCGACGAATTTTCACAACAACATCGAGCAGGTTGCCATGATCATCTAAGATCGTCGCGCTGTGGACTTGACCGATCGAGGCTGCAGCGATGGGTTCTTCATCGAAGCTGTGGAACAACACATCGGGTGGGCCACCGAGGGCCTCTTCGAGAGCCTGTACGACCTCAGGGAAGGGAACGGGGGGTACCTGATCTTGAAGGAGACGCAATTCGTCGATGAACTCGGGAGGCAGGAGATCCGGTCGCATCGACAGGGTTTGACCCAGTTTGACGAAGGCCGGACCGAGCTCTTCTAGAGCCATGCGCAATCGTTCTGCGCTGCCTCTTTTTCCTGGTGCCTCGGTGACTCGATTTGTCGGCAGCGGTAACTTCAGTCGGCGCACCACGTCACCGTAACCATGTTTCATAAACACCGACGCGACGCTTTTGACTCGTCCTAGGGACCGAACAGCGTTGGTAAAGGTGGCAACAGACATAACGGGTCGCTCAGGCGCGTGGGGCGCGCGATGAATATAGTGAGCCCTGGGCATCCTGGGAAATAATTAGCGCCTCGGTGGCTCGTCCATTTCATCGAAGAGAAAATGAATGGCGAATCCGCGTCGAGCTAACCTTTGCAGAACACGTCGACGCTTCTTAGGGTCATGATGATCGTCGCCAATCCACTTGTGGTATAAATTCCGCGCCCGAATTTGTTCTTCTGTTTCGTCATGCCACGGGGCGGATGCGATGGTTTCTTCGGAGAGCCCCTCTTGGAGCATGCGGGCTCGACACCGTCGTTGACTCCATCCCCGATGGGCACCCGTCCGCAGAATTGCTTCAGCGCAGCGTTCGTCACTTTGCAGCCCACTGTTCTCTAACTGCGCCAATACATCGTCGCAAATTGAGGTTGAGTACCCTTTGTCTTGTAGTTTTCGCCTCAGGGCTCGACTGCCGTATTCTCGACGACTCAACAACCGAACACAAGTCGCATAGGCTCGTGACTTTTCAGAACCGCTCGATGCCATCGTCGTCGGTCCCTCGATGCTCTTTTCGGCGGGAATGCTCCGGGGGGTTACCCTTCTTTGACTGCGTACTCTTTGCCGGAGTGTAGCCCTGATCGGTGCTGCTCGAGACGCCCGCTAGCTTGAGTCGCATATCGTCCGGTGAGTCGGCATAAGAGAGCGCTGTTTCCCGGGTGATCTTACCATTGTTCATCAAACTCATGAGGGCTTGGTCAAAGCTTTGCGTTCCCAAGGTGACTTGGTTCAACTCCATGGACTCGTGGATTTCTAAGGTGCGTTCTGCGTCCACGATGAGTTCACGAACACGGGATGAAGTCCTGAGGATCTCACAGGCAGCGATGCGGCCTCCCTGTTGAGCGGGAACTAAACGCTGGGTCACAACAGAGAGCAGCGTGTTGGCCAACTGACGCCGGGCATTTTCTTGTTGATGGGGGGGAAAAGCTGAAATGATTCGACTGACGGTTTCAACCGCCGAACTTGTATGCAGTGTCGAGAAAACGAGATGTCCTGTTTCAGCGGCTGTTAAGGCAATTTTAATGGTTTCAAGATCACGCATTTCACCGATCAGGATCACATCAGGATCTTGTCTCAGAGCGCTCCGAAGTGCTTTCGCAAAGCTCTTCGTGTCCATGCCGACTTCTCGCTGCAGAATGGTGGCGGACTTGTCACGAAAGGCGAACTCGATCGGGTCTTCGATGGTGACAATATTGACGGCACCCACAGTATTTACATGATCGACCATCGCCGCCAATGTTGTCGACTTTCCACTGCCTGTCGCTCCGGTGACGAGGATGAGACCTCGTTTTGCCTCACAGATCGTATTGAGCACATCGGGTAAGCCCAGTTCGATGACGCCTCGAACGACCTGAGGGACAACACGCATCACGAGTCCCATCGCTCCACGTTGGTGGTGCGCATTGACACGGAATCGAGCCAGTCCGGGCACTTGATATGCGAAGTCCGCTTCTCGTTCTTCAAGCAACTCCCGAAACACAGCCTGGGAGGTCATGTGTTCAGCCCACTTGCGGATGAGGTCGGCAGCAATCGGTTTCTCGCTACCAAAACTAACCAATGTTCCATCGACTCGTGCCCGAGGCGCTGATCCCGCTTTCAGATGGACATCACTGGCACCCAGTTTGACGGCCATCGACAGTAGCCTTTCAAGGGCTTGCGAGACTGCAGCAGTGGGACTTGACATAGGATTTCCTTAAGCCCGGGGGGCTGCGTGCTCGAGACGTTCGATCAAACTGAGAAGACGGGCGGCTCGCTGCGCCAGAGCAAAAGCTCGACTCTCATCTTGCTGATTTGCTCGTTCTTCCATTGCTCGGAGCATCTCCTGCTCCCGGTTGTCGACGTCTTGTTGAGCCCGCATGAGTTGAGCGTTCTCCGATTCCAGTTGACTGATGGCTGCTTCAGCTCTTTCTCGAGCCTCTCGCTCCGCCTCATACCGGTCTTTCTGTGTTTGATCCCCTGCCGATGTCGAATCCTGGCGCAGTCGACGAAGCTCACGTCGGAGTGAATCTATCTCTTCCTCCGCTTTCTCGAGCTTCTCTCGCATCTGAATCGTTTCGAGGGGATCAGCTACAGTGGAATTATCAACCGACTGTGGCAGGGCACTCCGAGCTTCACGAGCCTCCGCTCGAGCCTGTGCCTCCCGCCGCTCTGCCGCCTGAAGTGCTTCCGTTAATTCCTGGTCAAAAACGAGGCGTAATGCCTTGATCTCTTGGCGATAGCGCTGTTCCATCGCTTCCAGTTTTGTCTGGTGAGCAATCTCTTGATCTGTCGTTGCCTGATGAGCTGCAGATAACGCAGCGACTGCTTGAGCTTTCTCTTCAGTGATGGCCCCAAGCTGTGCCTCTGCTTCCCCTTTTTGGGCTTCCGCCTGTCGTCGATGCTCTCGTAGCGCATCGACTTCAGTCAAAAGGACTCGATGTTGCTCGACCATATCCTCGAGGGATGCGCTCGGTTTGGACAGTTGACTCGCTTGAAAAACCAGTGCGTCATGCTCTGATTGGAGTGTCTCCAGCGCTTGTCTTGCGACCAGCAAGTCCTGTTTTGCCAAAGCTGCTTGGTCTGCTTCGGCTCGAAGTCGAGCGACTTCGGCCTCTTGACGAGTCCGCTCCTCAATCAAGTTGGCAATACGAGCCTGTTGTTCGTGATGTAAGGTCTGTAGATGGCTCGCTCCTGACTCATCCTGACGACTGATCTGAGATTGCAAAAGAGCGCACTCAGCCTCGAGTTTGGCAAGATTTTCACCCTGTTCAGCGAGCGCTTTTAAAGAAGCTTTGAGAGCGTCCTTAGCACCGGAAGGCTCGGGAGAACTCGAGCCCCTTGCTCTGAGTTCGCTCAGGGACTCCTGAACTGTCGAAGCGGTGAGGCGCGCACTTTCCAGGCGAAGGTTCACAGCCTGGAGTTCCTCGTCTCGTTCGGTGACTGCCTCTTGTTGCCGTTTTACTTCCTGTTCGAGGGCTTGCTCCCGACCTCTCGAGTCCGTCAGTTTTTCAACCAACTCCAAGCGCTCTTTGGCTTCCGACTGATACTTTTCCTCCAAGTCATCATGATCGCTTTGGACCTGTTCCATTCGGGCCTGGTTGTCGGTCAATTGTTGTTTCAATGCGTCCAGGGTGCTGAGACTGTTCTGTTTCTGCGTGTGTAGCGCTTCCAGTTCGGCTTCTTGTCGCTGAAGTTGTTCTGCAAGCCCTTGAGCAGTTGTCTCGATTCGACGTCGTAGTTGGGTTTCCTCTTCCAACTGCGCGCGACTGTCGTCGAGCGATTGGTCCAACTGATTAAGGCGCTCATTGAGCTCCTCTTCCTGGACTAAAGCATGACTGAGTTGCTGCTGGAGATGTGTTGCGAGCGCCGACTGTGATTCCGCATCCCGATGGGAGTTGGCTTGGTCTTCGATCAGGGATTGAGCGTCCGCAAGTAGTTGCTCCAACTGCAAGCGACGTCGTTGGGTCTCACTGGCGTCGAGGCGGACGCGTCGTAGTTCTCTATTGAGTCGTTGGCCTCGATTCTTGAGTCGGTAACACTCAGCCGCTCGGTGCTCTGCAGTGACGGCGAGAGTACTTGCGGAACGGCTGAAGCGGTTCCTTTCGTTCGTCATCGTCAGCAAGCGTTCTTTGAGGAGGTCGTCCTTTCGGTGAAGCGCTTCCACCTTGCGGTACTCAGTGGTTAGTTGAGCAACCTCGGTTTCCAACTGACTCACTTGATTGTTCAGATCTGTCTGCAGCGCTTCCAGTTCGTGACGAGCCTGTGTTTGTTCCGCCAATTCCTTTTCGGTTGCCGACAACTTCGTCTTTGCGGTTTTGATGGCAGCTTCGAGCGCTTCATTATTTGCTTTTTGCGTGGCTGTCTCTTGCTCGAAACGTTGTGTCGTTTGCTGGTCTCGATCTTCAAGTTGATCTGCGAGTTGGCGTGCTTCGGCCATCGCTCGTTCGAGGGCTTTTGTCTGAGCTTCGTGCTCGTGCTGGGTATGGCTGAGTCGTTCGGTGAGTTCGGATTGTCGCTGTTTCAAATGGACCAACTGTGTGTCTCGGTCCTGCAGCGCAGCCTCCAGTTGACGGTTGTTGTCCGATGCTTCTGAGAGCGCGCTGACGCTTTCCTTTTCACGGTCCTCGATTTCGCCCAGTCGCTGTGTCAGATCTTGGACGACCGCTTGTTGCTCTTGCCGGCGAGCCCGACTGCCGTCTTCGAGTGTTCTCAGTCGGTCACTAAGATCAGCGACGACTTGGCCAACTCGATCGCTTAGCCGATCGTAGCTTAGTGTAACGAGGCGCGCTTCTGGGTCCGGTGGCAGTTCGGCGGAGGCACAGATCAGGTAGTAAAGTGGTGGCTCTTCCGCCGTATTGTGGATGCGTGCATCGAAGTGCAATTGCCCATCGATGCCGTTGGGTAGCACGGCGTAGCCTAGAATTGGGACTTGGGAAGCAACCGCCACATCTTCAAAGTGATTTTCGAGCAAATCGATAATTTGCTCATAAGTTAATCGGTGGCAGCCCTTCGCATGGGCCATCATACTCATGCCAACGTGCTCACCATCTGCAGGTAGGACGCCCAGCAGGATGCCGTCCTTCGTCATGATCCGTCGTAAAGATTGAAGTGCGGCTTTGCCCTCGGCGAGACGCGCTCCCAGATCCTCGACAAAGATCAACTCCTGACTTTCGGAGGGAATGGCTGAGATCCCGCCTTCCTCATCCCAGTTTTCGATGGAGTTCGGCAGTCTCTTTTGACCTGCACCCAATACGGAAATGGTCGCTGCGCCAAGGCGTTTCAACCACATTAAAACCTTCTCAGACGGGTCGCCGAGAAAGAGTATGGAACGATGTTGAAGCCATGGCTCAATCGCGAGCAGTCGGGGCAACTCGTCCAACTCGGATTCGACCTGCAACGAAGTCGTGGAACTGGTTTCCTGCTTGCTCGCCACTTTCAGGTTATCCTGTACCCCGCTACAACCCACTTGGGTTCAAGCTGTAATCCGTGTGGAACCGTACGCGCACGAGGGGGCAGTGGCAACACTTAGAGCGAGGAAGAAGAATGAATAATCACCAGATGAAATACGCTTGGCTGTTGGCGATGCTCGGAGCCGCCGGTTGCAGTCAGGCATCCCGCTCCGGGGCTGCCGGCATTTGTGGCGCTGCACCCCTTTGTTTTCGGACGGAGGGTATGATCACCCCTCAAGGTGCTACGGATGCGCCCGGACCATACACCGTGGTGGCTGATGTGGTTTCCGACCAGGCGGTTGCATGGACACGAGTTGCGTTTCGTCGCACTCGACTCGGAGTTGTGCAGGCTCAGGAGGAGTTCCTGTTGGAACGGACGGAAAGTGGTCTCTTTATCGGGACTCTTGATGGCCGTAGTGGCGACGTGTTGAACTATCGGTTGGATACAGCCTTGTCGGGCTCAACGGATCTCGTCTTTTGGCCCGGACCGGATGCCGAGGACAGATTAACATTGCAGCTCTTGTTGCCGGGGGAGACGGTTGATGCAGGTGTGCAAGACGGTGGCATGGTCGATGTCTCGACTTCGGCGGATGCAGGCGATCATGTTGATGGTAGTGTCGGTGATGTAAGCGAGAGTCCGAACGATGCAGCCACGGTCCAACCGTTGGACGGCGGTGTCGGACCTGTCCCTGCAGACAGTGGCTTGATGGATGCCGGCTGATGAATGAGTGGTTGATACGAGCAGGGTGGTTAGCCTGGCCTTTAGTGGCCTGCGCACTCGGCGTTTTGACGATCTTTATCGATCGCTGGTGGAGCTTACGCCAAAGCAATATCTTGCCGTCTCGGTGGTCGAAAGATTGCCTAGCAGCCATCGGTGCAGGGAAGGAAGTAGTTGGTGTTGGAGGACGCAGTGGGGCCACCCTGCTCCAAGCTTTTCATGGCGAGCCAGCCAACCGGCGGGAACGGCTAGAGGACGCGGGGCGGCAGATTGCCCGCCGTTTAGAGCGTGGTGTTGATTGGTTGTCCACACTGGCTGCCGTCGCCCCCTTGTTGGGGCTGACTGGAACCATTTTGGGAATGATTCAGGTCTTTCAGAAGATCACCGTGGCTGGTGCTGGTGATGCTCAGGTGCTTGCAGGTGGAATCTGGATGGCTTTGATCACCACCGTTCTGGGACTCCTCGTGGCCATACCGGCCTTAATACTCCGCCAAATTTTAGTGAGTCGGCTCGAGGCTCGATTGGGTGAATTGGAAGCTTTCGCTGCTGCTTTGGTTCAGGAGAAGCAGGAGTGAAATTTGGGCGGGATCGGCGTCGAGCACCGGCGCTGGTTGATCTCACGGCGTTGATCGATGTGGTGTTCTTGTTGCTCTTGTTCTTTGTGGTGACAGCCAGCTTTGACGCCACCCGGAGTTTGGGAATCGATTTGCCGGAGGCGAAGGCAGGTTCGACCAAGGCGACACAACCTGATGTGTACGTTTTGACGATGTTGGAAGATGCTAGCTTACTGCTCGACGGTGAGCCGATTGCCCTCGAAGATCTATCCCATCGTTTGCGGTCGGACTCGACAGTGCGTCTGGAAGCCGATGAGGACACCCATCACGGTGAGATTGTGCGCTTGTTGGACGTGCTCCAGCCGCTCCGCTTGAAGGCATTGAGGATTGCGGTGAAGGAGGCTAACCCGTCAGCCGTGAAGGAGGCCGTATCAGATTGAAGACGGTGTATAGCCTGTTGTTCATGATCGGGGTGACCGCTGCCCTTTGGGGCTGTCCTATGAATCGGGTGTGCACGGAAGATGCGCATTGTGGTCCGTTTGCGACCTGCGGTGTTGACGGGCGCTGTATTCAAGGGTGCAGTCGTGATGCTCACTGCCGAGAAGGTGAGCGTTGCGATGAAGGACGCTGCGCTCGTGCCTGCACTGTTGATGGTGAGTGCGACGCAGGACAACTGTGTGTCGAGTCTCGGTGCATGCCGGGATGTTCAGCGACAGCTCCTTGCCCGGCTGGATTGAGTTGTCGTGATGGACAATGCAGCGAAGGCTGTGTGACCGACGGCGATTGCGCGCCTGGGACATTTTGCAATCAGAGCAGTGCTTGTGAACCCTTTGGTAGCCGTGATGCGGGTAGCTTGCAGTGTGTCGGTCACCAAGATTGTCGAGTGGGAGAATATTGTACTGATTCGGGGCAATGCCGTGTGGGTTGCCGCGACCATAGCGCATGTCCACTGGGGTTCTATTGCAGCGAGTCCCATCGGTGTCTGGCTGGCGATCCCCCCCTCCCTTCCGATGCAGGTCCCGTGCAAGATGCCGGGCCGTCACTTGATGGAGGCATCTTTGCTTTGAATTGCGGCGTTCTCGGTCAAGAGAATGTGGCACCCAGGGTTGTCGTTTGGGATGAGTTTACGCTGTACGCAGAAGATCCCGGTGGCAGGCCGCTCACTCGAATCGAGTGGATGCTCGAACAAGGGGCGGGGGGTGATGGTCTTCGGATCGATCAACCAGGAGACAGCAGCACACGAGTGCAGGTTCCTCGCGTCGGTGCTTGGACGTTCGGCGTTACTGCTTATCGGGGCGATGGAACGGCGGGTCAATGCATCGTTTCGGTGGAGGCGACGCCTCCGGCCGAGGGATTTTTTGTTCAGCTTGCATGGGAAGGCGATCGGGACCTCGATCTTCACATGGTTCCGGTCCGCCCTGGAGAACCCTGTCAAACCGATGAGGAATGTGAAGGAGCGGGTCGCCAATGCAACCTGAATCGGTGCTCGATGGCTTTCAACACACAAACGGGTACTGACAGCGATTGCTGGGCGAGACAGGCTCAACCAGATTGGTCCGCTGGAGAAGCCCCACAGTATACTCACGACATTCGTAGCGGCGCAGGAACGGAATACATCCGAGGTCGGTCGCTGGAACTCGAGACCAGCTATCGAATCGCGGTGCGAACTTTCGGTAATCGGACCAACAGTGCCTCGCTTAGGGCATGGCTTCATGGTGAGCCGATGATGGATCAAGAATCCTTCCGATTGGGCCCTGCAGGAGATGGTGGATGGTATTATGTTGGCCGATTGGTTCCAGCTGCGGTTGGGCATCGATGGGATTTGGTCGGCCTGCGCTCGGGCGAGGTTCCCAGGAACTGACGACCTGCCCATTTTTCTCGTCGGTTCAGTCGGCAAGTTTGGTTATGGAATTGACACCCTCTCTGGTGGTTCCTAATCACCTTTGCCGACGACTCGGCGATAATGGAGTTCTGCTTTGGCACGTACACTCACCAAAATTTTTCGGGATACTGTTGCAACTCGGGGCGGTCGCTCGGCTGTTCAGTTCCGTGAACAGGGAACCTGGCGTAGTCTTTCATGGCTTGAGTTAGCGGCGAAGGGCGATATTGTTGCCGCAGGCCTTATCGGCCTCGGCATTGAGAAAGGCGACCGGATTTCGATCCTGGGAAACACTTGTCTCGAATGGATTCTAGCCGATCTCGGTGTGATGATGAGTGGTGCGGCTACGGTCACGATTTACCAGTCGAATACGGCGAGTGAATGCGCCTATATTATCTCCAATTCTGAATCCACCATCGTGTTTGCGGAGGACCAGGAGCAAGTCGATAAACTGAAGTCGATTCGAGACGACATTCCTAGTGTGCAAAAGGTGATCGTATTTACAGGCAAGGGTGATGGTGAATGGGTGGTCAGCCTTGATGAGGTGATGGCACAGGGGGAAGCCGCCCTGGCTGCCGATGCCAATCTCGTGACCAAGCGAGAAGAGTTGATCACCGCGGACGATTTGATCTGTCTGATCTATACATCTGGAACCACTGGATTACCCAAGGGCGTCGTACTCACCCATGAAAATATGGGTTATGAGGCGGAGAGCGTAGAAAACGTCCGTATTCTCTCCGAAGAAGATGTACAGCTTCTCTTCTTACCGCTCGCCCATGTGTTTGCGCAGGTTTTGAAAGCAGCATGGATTGCAACAGGACATCAACTGGCTTTGACCAGTATGGATACACTCCTCGACGATATGGTCGAAGTACGACCCACGCTGATGGCTTCGGTTCCAAGACTGTTTGAGAAGGTTTACACAGGGGTTGTCGGCAAAGTTCGGAGTGCGACGGGCCTCAAAGGAGCGTTGGGTAATTGGGCTCTTGATGTGGGTGATGAAATGGCTCAACGCTGCATTGATGGCGGGACACCCGGTGGGTTGAAGTGGAGTCTTGCCAAGCGGTTGGTCTTCTCCAAAATTGCCGCGACGCTGGATGAGAAGTTCGGTGGCCGCTTGCGATTTTTCGTGAGTGGTGGTGCCCCTCTCAGCCCCCGCATTGCTTACTTCTTCCAGTTCGCCGATGTCGAAATCCTTGAAGGCTACGGCATGACCGAATCGACAGCTGCAACTTGCGTCAACCGGAGTGGCGAGGGGCGGATCGGTACGGTTGGGCCTGTCTTGCCG
>MDTD01015917.1_pt1 | contig 18605 bp, 16 predicted proteins | sample 811221 | NCBI WGS metagenome assembly MDTD01 (sample SAMN05326646, study PRJNA326480) | marine metagenome | isolation source: seawater | place: Pacific Ocean: South West | collected 2011 | reverse complement strand
TTTGTAATTTTTAAAATTTCTCGCATTTCACAAGGTCTACCTGCAAAATGTACTATTAATATCGCTTTAGTATTTTTATTTATTTTTTTTTCGATTTGATAGGGATCGATATTTTGTGTTTCTAATTTTACATCAGCCAAAACTGGTTTAGCTCCACTCATGATTATTGAATTAATTGTTGAAGAAAATGTTAATGCTGATGTAATGACTTCATCGTTTTTTTTCAGATTTAATAATTTTAAACTTAAATGTAAAGCAGCAGTGCACGAATTTAGAGCAAGAGCATATTTAGATTTTTTATACTTTTTAAATTTATTTTCAAATTCTAATGTTTTTAATCCTGTTGTTAACCAACCACTAGATAATACATTTTTTACTGCATTAAAATCCTGTTTGTCTAATAATGGTTTACTAAATTTTATATATTTATTGCTCATCTATCCTTATAGATATCAGATTTTCACCTGAAATAATTAAATCTCTTTTACGTTTATTTTGTGATATTGAAACTAAAGCGCTTAAAAAATTTAAAGAATTACTTTTGTTTGGTAACATCCAGTCATGTATTTCAATTATTACAATCTTAAAAGAATCTAACCAATCATAATTATTTTCGAAAAGTTTATTTTCATGGCCCTCGATATCAATTTTTATTAAAAAATTTACACCATCTGGCTCATCCATAATTCTTAAAATCTCGTCTACTGTATGGCATTCAATTGAAATATTTCCTGAATTGCTTACTCTACTTGCTCTATTGTCTTTTTTATCACTCAAAAATTTTACTGTGTCTTTTTTATTACTTATAGCAAAGTTAAAAAAAGTAAAATTATTTTCACTAAAATTTTTTTTTGAAAAAATGAAACTTTCATAATCTGGTTCAATTAATGCTATTTTAGATTTATTAAAAATTTTTGAAAAATAAACGCTGCTAGCTCCTATGTTTGATCCACAATCTATAATTATAGGAACTTTATTGTTATTTAGATTTTCATTATAATATTTATTAACTTTATCAAAAATAAAATATTTTTTTAAATTATAGTTTTCTTCAGAAAAAATTTCGTAAACGGTTAGGATGTCACTATAATTTCTTACTTTAAAATTAAAAAATTTTTTATTAGATTTATCATATATCTTTATATTATTTAATATTATACCAACTATTCTAGGATAAATTATAATAAAATTATTTTTTAAAAATAAATTAAGTAAGATTTTAATTACATCATACACAGAATAATATATATATTTTAGAAATTTATTTATCATTCAAATCAATTATATTCTCCACATGTTTTAAATTATCTATTCTATGAGAAATCATTACGATAGTTTTATTTCTATAGTTTTTTTTAATATTATTTAAAATCATATCCTCAGTTTCATAATCTAAAGCATTTGTAGCTTCATCGAGGATAAGTATTGGTTTGTCCAAATATAAAGCACGAGCAATTGTTATTCTTTGTCTCTGACCCCCTGATAAATTTGAACCTCTTTCACCAATTTCTGTAAATATACCATTAGGTAAATCATTTAAAAAATCGTTAATTTTAGCATCCTCACAAACTTGAAGTAATTTTTCTTCATTTATCTTATTTCCAAAATTATTAAATATTATGTTTTCTCTTAAACTTGAATTTAATAAGAATGCATTTTGAGGTACATGAGATATTTTTTGTTGCCATGATCTTATCGTGCTAGTGTCCAATTTTACATTATCAATAAAAATTTCACCTTTTACTGGTTTTAGCAATCCCATCAAAAGGTCAATAAATGTACTTTTTCCACTTCCAGTCTTGCCCACAAGTCCATTTATTGAATTATGTTTAATTTGAATTTTTAAATTATTAAAAATATTTTTGGAATTTGATTTGTATTTAAAATCAATATTTTTAAACACAATTTCTTTTTTAAATTCTATATTTTTAATATTTTTAGTCTTAAAATTATTTAAATTATTTTCTCTGCTCAATAAAAGATGAATATCTCTTACTACATAAATATATGATTTAAAGCCTGCCCATGAATTATAAAATATATTAATTAAAGGTAATAATTTTTGTGCAGCAAATGCAAATACTGCTAGATTAATAATGAATTCATTCTCATTACCCCTATTTGCATTTAACAAAACATAACTTACTGACAGCAATATAATTATACCTAGACCCTCTATAATCAATTTCGGGGAATTTTGAACAAAATTTAATCTATGTATAGATAGTCTGAATTTACTTTCTAATTTTTTATATGAGTTCAAGAATAAATTATGAGAATTGCTTAAAATTATATCTCTTATTCCATTTATAGACTCTTGCACAACTTTAAATCTTTTTTCAGAAAAATTTGAGGCTGTTTGTCCGTTTTTATCAATATAAGATTTACTTATCAAAATAATTATTGAAAAAGTTATAGCGACAAAAATTAATGTTATTAAAGTTATTTTATAATCATAAATAAATAAATACATTAATATTCCTAGGGATATAATAAATGATGAAAAAAGATTAAGAAGTTGGGTTACTAAGCCGGCATACATTGTGATTTTCTCTGTCATACCTGCAATAAGATTATTTGAATTTTGACTTATTATGACATCATAATCTTGAATTAATGTTTTATAAAATATTTTAGAACTTAAATCTGTAGCTAATAAAGCAGAAAATTTCTCATTACTTTTTATAACTATTATTCTAAAAATCATTGAAAATATAATGAAAAATATAAAAATAAATAAAATATTACTGAAAAAATTTTCTGGATTAGAATAACTATTTATAAATTTTAAAAAAAATAAATCAGCTTGGCCTACATTTAAAAGAGAAGATAATAGTGGTACAATTGTACCTAAAGTCATAAATTCAAGCAAAGAAGATATTGTTAAAATTACTATAAGAAAAAAAATATTTTTTTTTCTCTTTTTTTCAATTGAATTTAAAAAAAAGTTAAAATTGCTTTTAAATTTATTATCCATTTTTTAAAAACTTTGAGATTTTCATTATTAAGAATTGTGGGTTATGAATAAATAAATTAATAATATATAATAATCGGTATGGCCACAGATAGTTTTGCCCTTTTAAATGATTTTTAAATACATAATTATCTGCAATATCATTAATTTGCATTGATGCATGTTTGGTATATGGTTTTTTTAATTTTTTTACCTCATAACTAACATTATCATTTTTATAGTAAGTATGAGTTGCATCCTTACTTATACCAATATTGCTGACTAAGTTAAATTTTGGCGTTAAAACAATTTTTTTGTGATACCATAAACACAAATTCCAAGGATATGCCCAACTATTAATATTATTTTTTTTTACATTATCAAAAATTTTTATCCAATATTTTTTTTCCAATTTAGAATTAAAAATACTTTCAAAACTTTTTGATTTTTTCCATTTATTCCAAAATTTAATATTTTTATCATAAAGCTCCCACCTATTTCTCCAAGTAGCCCAGCCCCAACAATGAGCATATTTTGAAAAATAATAAGAATTTTTTATATTTACCTGATTATTTAAAAAATTATTTCCTGTGATTGAACCTACTTTTTTATCATGATTAAATTTTTTCAAACCCCACGAGCAAAACTCAAAAAAATCTCTATTTGGTATACAATCATCTTCCAGTATCAATCCTTTTTTCTCATGTCGAAAAAACCAACTAATACCTTTGGATATTGCTATTTTAAGTCCTAGGTTTTTTTTTTGATAATTTTTTTTTATTTCACATTTCCAGGATATTTTTTCTATTATTGATTTACTTTTTTTACAGCTAATATTATCTGTTAGCGAATGGGCTCTGGGGCCATCAGAAAAAACATAAATTTTTTTTGGTTTAAAAATACTTAATCTTTTTATTAATATCTCAGTTTCTTTTGGTCTATTAAAAATCAATAATAATAGAGGGGTAGTCATTTTTGATTTAAATAGGAATTAATTGTTAATATTATATTATTTTTAAATTTATCTTTACATTTCCATTTTAACTCTTTTTTTATTTTTTTATTATCAATATCATATTTGATATCGTGACCTGGTCTATCTTTTACATAAATAATATTATCCTCATAAGATTTAGATTTTGGTTTTATTTTATCAAACACTCTACATATAAGTTTAGCGACGTAAATATTTTCATAACACTCATTAGATCCTATCAAATATGATTTTCTATTTTTTCCTTTCATTGCAACTTTTACTATTGCCTCAGCATTATCCTCAACAAATAGCCAATTTCTTTTTTCTTTGCCTTTATTATAAATAGGAATTTTTTTATTATTTTTACATCTCTGGATAATTTTGGGAATTAGTTTCTCATAATCTTGATTTGGTCCATAATTATTTGAACTAATAGTAATACATCCTTTTAAACCATATGTTCTAAACCAGCTTTTTAAAAGCAAATCAGCTGAAGCTTTTGATGCTGAATAAGGAGAGCTTGGATTGTAATTTGAAAAATCATTGAACTTCCTTTTACTTTTTTTTAGATCACCAAACACTTCATCAGTAGAAACCTGTATAAATTTAAATTTCTTATTTTTTATTTTATTTGCAATTTTAATTAAATTAAAAGTTCCTAAAATATTTGTATTAATAAATTCATTTGGACTTTTTATCGAGTTATCAACATGTGTCTCAGCAGCAGCATTTATCAAAAAGTCTGGATTAAAATTTACTATTTTTTTTTCTAAACTAGGATCAGATATATCCTTTTTTAGAAACCTAAGATTTTTATAATTTTTTTCTAATTTATTTATATTACCTATATTTGATGCATAGGTAAGTTTATCAATATTTAAAACTATAAAATTTTTACGTAATAAATTTTTAACAATAGCGCTCCCAATAAATCCATATCCACCGGTTACAATTGCTTTTTTCATATTATTTTTTTTATATATGATGATTAATTTGTATGAAATATAGTAAATAATATATTATTTACTATATTTATCGTATAATTGATCAACTATGAGAAAAAAGGGAATATTGCTATGTGGAGGATCGGGTAAAAGATTTAGGCCTACTACTTATGCTGTAAATAAACATTTATTGCCAATTTATAATAAACCCATGTTTTTTTATTCTTTATCAGTCCTTATGTTGGGGGGTATAAAAGAAATACAAATAGTTTCAGATAACAATACTCTCAGATTAATAAAAAGTATTATTTCAAAAATAAAAATAAATATAAAAATAACTTATCAGGTCCAAGACAAAGCAAAAGGAATTGTTGACGGAATATTAAAATCAGAAAAATTTATTAAAAAATCGGATTTTGTACTTATGCTTGGAGACAATTTCTTTTTTGGACAATCATTATCTGAACAATTAAAAAAAGTATTTAAAAAAAAGAACTGTATTGTGTCAATAAAAAGTAATAAGCCAAATAATTTTGGTGTAATTAAGCAAGATAAAAATGGCAAGATAGTAAAAATAGTTGAAAAGCCTAAAAAATTTATATCCAATAATGTAGCTACTGGATTATACGTTTATGAAAATAGTTGTTTAAAAATATGTAAAAACTTAAAACCTTCCTCTAGAGGTGAATTAGAAATAACTGATTTAAACAATATTCTTATCAAAAAGAGAAAATTAGAAAATGTTGAATTAGGTAGAGGCTCTATTTGGTTAGATGCTGGTTCAGCAAATGATTTATTAAAAGCTTCTCAATTTGTAAAATTGTTAGAAGAAAATAATAATTTCAGAATAGCTGATCTTGAAGAAATAGATAAATTTTAATTATGAAAATAACAAATACTCGAATGAAGATTTCTTTCATATTCATCCGTAGATCTAAAAAAATTAATATGAGATCCTATTTCAGCATTATTCCAATGTGCATACTTAGGGCCTTTAAGTAACTCTTTCAAAAATCTTTTGTCAGTATTGTAAATAATATATCTTGAGTTTTGATTTAATTTATTTCTATCTATTAAATCAATGCTATTATCATTTTTTGGTATGTATATATATTGATCTTCAATCTTGAAATAAATATCAGAATTTAATTTTACATTGTTTATTATTTTTTTTTCTTTAAATTTTTTATGTGCACTTCTTGCTAATTCAAATATTTCGTCAGTATTAGGATCAACTAAATTTTCATAATTTAATTTTTTTAATGATAGGTAATTTTCCATGTAAACCTGATAATTTTTTAAATTAATATCCTTAAATGGTTGAGAATACTCATTTAAATTTATATCAAAACTTTCATCTGGACTTAATTTTATTGTTTTTATATCTTTAATTGAATGTTTATTAAAATAATGCTCAAAAAATAAATGAGTAGAACTCATAGAAGGTATACCCCTTAAATTTTGCAATGAGCTTAACTTACCAGTCAACGTATAAGTCCCAGCAAATGGAAGATGAAATGAAGGCTTTATATCAGTAATATAATTAAGCGCTTGATTTAAAAATTGATCTTTTTTGTTTGCTGCAGCTTTTATTTTTTGATCAATATTAAGATTATCAAAACATTGTGGAAATGGTCCAGCACCTCCATAGCCATGGAGCAAAACACTTATATGATCAAAATTTTTTTTTATATCCATAAATGTATTTTTCGCTAACTCATATGGACAATCGTTGACATTCATTACAGTATTATGTCCGTCATCAATTATCGAGATAGTATCAATTTGTTGTGAACCTTCTTTTGCTGACAAATCTGCACACGCTGTAAATTTATAACAAAGTTCGGGATCACAATTATCTGCTGCATAAATTGTGATAAAGATATTTTTACCAATTTCAATTCTCTTGCCATTTTCAATTTCAATTACATTAAAACCTAATCTCTCAAGTTTGAACTTTAAAAATTTTGAATGAAATTTATGAATATATATTGGAATTGTTTTATTAATTTTCTTTAACGTATCTTCTGAACAATGATCAGGGTGAATATGACTTACATAAATCGCGTTATATTCATTTATTTCGCTTATATTTTGATCTAAATCATAATATGGATAATGTGACCAAGATCCATAATACTCTCCATCAGTTAACCAAGGATCTTGCAAAATTTTAAATCCTTTTGAGTGTATTCCTACAGTTGCAGACCTAAAAAGCTTAATTTCCATAATTTTTAAATAAAGTTATTAATTTAATTTTTTGATTATATTTCGTAATTCCTTTATAACTTTCATCTGCTTTTGTTTTGATAATTCAGGATACATTGGTAAAGAAAATATTTTTTTGGAATAGATATTAGTATTATCAAGACAATCAATTTTCACATACTTCTTATATGGTTCCATTATGTGAATGGGCCAAGGATAGCTTATATTTAGGTAAATTTTTTTTTTTTGTAATTCTTTAATAATTTCATCTCTATGTTCGTGTTGCACAACATAAATGTAATAAGCATGAGAATTATTTTTTTTTTCAACCGGTAATTTAAGTTCAGTATTTTTAAGTTCTTTATTATAAATTTGAGCAATTTTTCTTCTTTTAAGAATATTTTTTTTTAAATATTTTAATTTAATCAATAAAATTGCAGCATGAACTTCATCTAATCTTGAATTAGTTCCATGCTCGATTGCATAATATTTACCATTCCAATGTCCAGAAGCCATTTTTTTTCTCTCCATACCCAAAAATCTAATTCTCATCATTTTATCGAATAATTTCTCATTATTTGTAGTTATAAAACCTCCATCTCCATAACCGCCCAATATCTTAGTTGGATAAAAAGAAAAGCAACCAATATCACCTAGTGAGCCTGTTGATTTATTTTTATAAAGAGCGCCATGAGATTGAGCACAATCCTCAATTACTTTTATATTATGTTTTTTTGCAATGTAATTTATTTTATCCATATCACATGATTGCCCGTATAAATGTACGGGCATAATTGCTTTAGTTTTTTTTGTAATTTTTTTCTCAATTTTTTTTACATCTATCAAATAAAATTCATCTACATCAACAAATATAGGCTTCGCACCTGCATTCACAATTGCTGTTACAGTTGGTACTGCAGTGTTTGACGTTGTAATAACCTCATCACCTTGCCCTATATCCAGAGATCTTAGGGCTATATACAAAGCATCAGTCCCATTTCCTACACCAAGACCATATTTCGTTCCTACAAATTTAGTAAATTTTTCCTCAAATTCAGCAAGTTTTGGTCCAAATACTAATGTGGAACTTTTAAATACATTGTCAATTGCACCTAGAAACTCTTTGCGATGAGTTTTGTACTCATCTAAATAATCCCAAACTTTTATCATTTTATATTTTTAATATTTAAGCAAGCAAATAAATTTCTTAACTCAATACTTATAACTTTATTTTTAATTAAGTCTACTATTTGGTTGTGCGACACCCAGACATAGTTTTTTTTTAATTTCAAAGACTCTTTGGTTGATAATTTAATTACAACGTTACGACTCTGATTATGAAAAAAACGGCCACCTTCATCAGATAAAATCTTGCTAAAGATAATTTTTTTTTTTCTTTTAAAATATGACAATAGTTTGTTGTCTTCTTTATTTGTTTCATGAATACAATTTTTAGAATTAATAGTTGTTGTTAAAATTGGAAAATTATAACCAAGCTCTTGCGTTATTTTTAATAAATAATGATCAGTAAAATTTATTTGTTTTGTTATTAAACCAATATAACCAATGTTATTATCTCTTATAATCGGTTGATCCCATTCTCTGATTTCTCGATTATTTGTTTTAACGTTTATTCCTATAATGGAGAAATAATTTTTTTTGAAATTTAAAATTTTACCATTTTCAAAAGTCCATTTTTTCAAATAATCAAAGCTTATTCTCTTAAAACTATATTTATTTTCTTTTTTATATGATTTTAATTTTTTAAAAATCTTAAAGTTACTGATTAAAGGCTGGTCTTTTTTAAATTTTTTTATTGAACATGAAAAAATTGAAAGAGTATCCATGTTAATTAAGTTATTTCTGTTTAAAAGAGTGATAATTTCTGATTTAGAAAACCATCTAAAATTTTTTTTTAATTTAATTTTTTTATAATCAATTAACTCTAATAAAATATTTTTATTATATTTACCTAAGTACCTGGTGCCTTGTTCTGTTTGTTTTATATTTGTTTTAAAATTAAATCGCTTTTTTCTTATGAGAAAATATTCAATATAATTTGTAACTTTACCTTTGTGTTTTCTTTTATAATTACTTTTAGTAGCTTGAACGGTAGGAGAAATTTGAATTTTATTTACATTTCCCGGTTCCACTTTTGCTTGTAACAAATACTTATCTAAGTTATTGATTTTTGATTTTATTATTCCAAGTATACCAATTTCATTTTGGCATATGAGTGGAGAATAAAAAATATTTTTTCCAATATTTATTTGGAAAAAACTAATATTAAAAAAAAAATTTTTTTTATGAAAAATTTTTAAATTATTAGAGTTCCAGTTTTCTAAAAGATTTAATTTTTTTATTTTTATTTTTAAGTAATTTCTTTCTTTAATTAAATTAAACCATTTATCTAATTTCTTTATTAACATTTTTTAAATTAATTATTCTGGGTTCAGGAACATGAGTTATAAATGCTCCACCGTTTTTGATATAGTTCATTTCCTTTTTTAAAATTTCTCTTTTAAAATTCCAAGCTCCTAAAAAAGCAAACTTAATATTTAATTTATTATTAAAACCTTTTTCTGGAGATTTTATTTTAATATGTGAGCCTGGCGTGAATTTATTTTGTTTATTTATAGTAGTATCAACAATGTAGTTAATTTTTTTCGCATTAATATTGCAATAATTATAAACTGTTGCAGATTTATAAGTTGCACCATAACCAACTATTTTATTATTAGATGATTTAATTTTGTTTAATATTTTTTGTAATTTAATTTTAGATTTTTTTACTCTTGTAGCAAAAAGTTTATATGTTTTTAGGTGATTTAAATTATTTTTAATTTCTAAATCTAGCATTTTTTTTACATTTTTTTGTACTTTATATTTTGAGCTAATCTTTGAGATATAAAATCTTATAGACCCTCCATGTGTATCTAACTTTTCAACATTTACGATTTTTAAATTATAAGACTTAACAATATTCTTCATTGCTAATAATGAAAATAGATGTGCATGTTCATCATAAAACTGATCATAGGAATTATTTTTTAAAACAGAATAAATGTATGGATCTTCAAAAACAAACAGTCCATCATCTTTAAGAATATTTTCTATTCCTTTAAAAATTTCATCCAACTTCGGAACATGAGAAATAGTATTTGAAGAAAATATTATGTTCATTTTTCCATGCTTTTTTTTGATTTTTTCAGATAATTCGAAATTCCAAAATTTTGGATAAGTTGTATAACCAAGTTTATTTGTAATAACTGCTAAATTTTTACATGGCTCAACAGCGATTACAGATTTCTTATTAAAATTCCTTATAAATGCACCATCATTACTTCCTATCTCTAAACATCTAATTTCTTTGAATTTTTTTTTTAACTTTAAACTTATTTTTTTAAAATGGTTCATCATTGTCAAGGACGAGGAAGCTCTATGTGCATATTTTTCATTAAACATTTTTTCAGGTTTAACAAAATTTAATAATGACACTAATTTTGTATTAGTATCAAATGTAATTTTTAAATTATAAAAAAACTCATTAGCTAGTGTTTTTTTATCTAATTTCTTTAAAAAAGAGTTAGTAATTGGCTGTCTTCCTAAATTTAAAAATATTTTTTTCATTGATATTTTACTTTTTAAAAAATGGTAAAGTTTTATCTTTATTTGAAATTCTAAATCCAGTCAAACGTATATCTTTATGTAAGAAACCACTTTCATATTTCTTGTATCTAACATTATCCATATAATACATCAAAATATTTTCTTGATCTAAACTTTTATAACCATGGGCAAAACCTTTAGGAATAAATAAAGACTCATTTTTATTTAAATTAAATTTATATAATTTACCATAATTTTTTGATTTCTTTCTAATGTCTAAGCAATAGTCAATTATTTTACCTTTTGCTAAAAAAATTAATTTAGCTTGTGAATAAAATTTTTGATAGTGCAGCCCTCTAAAAACATTTTTTTTAGACATGGTTAATAGAGAAAATTTTACATTTAAATATTTTTTTTTTGATAACGTCTCAATTAAATAACCTCTTTTATCATGATGAACCTTTGATTTTAACTTAATAGGTCTATTCATTATTTTTTAAAAAAAATTTAAAATTTGTTATCTTCATATAATTTTATTGCTTTTATTACCTTTTTAATTCCTGAATTTATTTCTACTTTAGGTCTCCAACCAATATATTTTTTTAATAAAAGATTACTACCTCTAAATGATCTTTTTTCTATTTGATTGGTTTTTTTTGGATATGGGACTTTTGTAATTTTAGGTTTTATACCTAAATTTTTTGATATAATTTTAACGACATTATTAAATGAAATACTCTTATTATGACAAACAATAAAAATTTTTCCTGAAATACTTTTTATTTTTTTTGAAGATAGAATTAAAACATCAATTAAATCATCTATATAAAGATAATTTCTAAGATTTTTACCATTGCCAAATATGGTAACATTTTTTTTTTTATAAATATTATGAATTAATTTAATTACAAAACCCCTATTAACCTGAGTGTGAAAAATATTTGCTCCATAAATATTACTTAATCTTAAAGATATAAAATTAAGATTATTTTTTTTTTCATATTTAAAAAAAGTTTTTTCCAAAGCAAGTTTAGCTTTATCATAATTACTTATTGGTTTGTCTTTTAATTTTTCATTTACAATTTTTTTTGTTTTTGTGCTGCCATAGATTGTTACTGTGCTTGTAAAAATAAAATTTACAAAAATTTTTTTGTCTTTAATGTATTTATTAAAATACTCACTAAATTTTTTAATTTCTTTTATATAAGTGTCATTTTTTTCTAGTTCGTAAAGATTATTATTAAATGCTAAGAAAAAAATCGTACAGTTATTTTTTAAAAGTTTAAACCATCTATAATCTTTAAATACATTATAAGAAAATTCGTTCTTTAAATTCAAATTTTTTTTATTTGATATAAGATAGATTTTATTTTTTTTTTTATTAATCTTTTTAAATAGCGCTTGACCGACAAACCCTGTGTGTCCAATTATAAAAATGTCATTTTCACCCATATACTTAAGTATTTGCTTTCTCAATTATTCTATTTTGTTTACATTTCTTTTAATTTTCTAATATTTTTTGGGTAATTAAATTAGAAGAATTTTTAAAATTATATATGTATTCATCTCTTTTTTTCTGAATGTTAACTTTAAATTTTTCTTTATCATTTTTTAAAATGTTCAAATAATGATTTAAATTATTAAATTCAGATGGTTTAATAATAATACCAATCTGCTCTCTTATTTTTTCCTCTAGTGGAATAATATCAAGATCATTATATTTTATATTGTTAATCTTTTTAGGAACATCAATAAATAATACGGGTCTCTCTGTAATAAATGCAAATTCAATACCAATACCAGACCAATCTGTCACTAAAAACTCAGAATTAATAATATTTGAAAATTCTATATTTTTATCCTCAAAGTAAAATTGTTTGTTATTTTTAAAACTTTTTTTTATCGACAAAATTTTTTTATTATTATTTTTGAACATTTGAAAATGTGGTCTAAAATTAATTGAATAACCTTGAGTTAGAATTTTCTCAAATATTTCCTTTAAATCTAAATCTAAAATATTTTCTTTCCCCCATGATGGAGCAACTGAGATTTTATTCTTTTCAAAGTCTGTTTGATGATATTTTTCAAATAAATAATCTAATTTTGGATATCCTGCTTTTATAAGATTTAAATTTTTTAAATTATACTTATTTTTATATTTATCTAATTCATCGAATTGATGTTGGCCTATGCAGAATATTTCATCATAATTAAAGAAAGCTTTATCTCTGTAAATCATATGAACACTTACAGGGGAGTGAAATATATACGAATATTTTTTACATGAATTTGATTTTTTAATATAGTAATTTTCTAAATCAGGGAGTGTTAAAATGAGATTTTTACACTTTATATAATTTAAAAAAATTATCTGTCCAATTAATTTAGAAATAAAAAAAGTTTTTAAACACTCATGTTTGTAATTAAAAAAAAAATCATTTTTATCGGATGTAACATAAATTACTTTAATATTTTTTTTTAATAGATTCAAAATAATTGAATAAAATACATTTGTGTAGCTAGAATTTTCAGAATAAAAAATAATTTGTTTTTCTAAGTTTTCTAAAGAATGGAAATTAATTAAACTTTTTAAACTTTTAAAGAATTCTATCATAATAAATTTTTTTAAACTGATTAAGATCGGTAGAATCGTCAAATTCATACCAGAATCCTTTATAACTCATTGTTTTTATCTTAAAATTTTTTTTAATCAAATAATTGATAAAATATGTAATTTGTTTTTTTTTAAAATTATTTTTTTTAATAACATTAATTATTTTAATTCTATATTTTTTAGGAATAAAGAAGATGCCCATATATTGGCCCTCCACTTCTTTTAAATTTATTATTTTATTTCCAATCTCTATAATATTTCCTTTTTTTGTTCTTAAAGTTTCTGCATCTTCAAAAATATTTTTTTTTCTTGAGAGCCAAATATTCTTCCAATTTAAATTTATTGGAACAATAATATTTCTCTGTTTTATTAAAAAAAACTTTTTAATTATTTTTGCCTCATAAAATATATCACTATATGAAAATAAAATATCATCATCATATTTTTTTAAAGCCAAATACATTGAATGTAGCATTTCAGTTTTATTATATTTAATATTATGAAGGTAATTTATTTTAAATTTTTTAGTTTCATTAATTATTTTTTTAGCTTCAAAACCAGTAACAATTGTAATTTTGTCTCTACATTTTTTTTCAACATTTAAAATTAAGCGTTCAATTAAACTTTTTCTTTTTATTTTGATTAAGGCTTTAGGGGTTCTGATGTTTCTATAAATACGAGTGCCTTTTCCTGCAGCTAAAAAAACAATCCTCATTTTATATTAAAAAAATTTTTAAATATAATATCAACTTTTTTTTGATCCTTAGATTTTCTTTCTGGATGAAACATTAACGCTATTATTTTTTGCTTCTTATTTTGCATCATTTCAATTGAATTATCATATAAGTGTTTTCCAAGAATGTCGTATTTTTTCGGTTTTTTGCACAAAAGGTAATTATGATAAGAATTTACATTTAAATCTTCACCGTCATATTTTATTTTATGATTTTTTTTTACATGATCGGAAGTTTTTAAAATTTTAATATTGTGTATATTTGCCAAAAATTGCATACCTCTACAAACAAACATCATTGGAATTTTTTTATTAATGAAATAATTATAAATTTTTTTCTCAAATGTATCTCTTTTCAAATTCTCTTTCTTTCTATTTTTAATATAAAGATCATTCCCTCCAGAAAAAATTATTCCATCACCTTTTTTTATTTTATGAAAAAAATTTTCATCATAAGATATTGGATTTAAAATAAAGTTAATTTTTTTAGAATATAAATACCAGTCATGATCTAATTTTGTAAAAAGATTTTTTTTTCTATCGTAATATAATCCTTGAGTTATAAAGATATTTTTCATTATTATTTTAAAACATTTATTGTTGAATTATTACAATTTATCTCAATTAAATTAGATGAGCTAAAAAAATTAAAATTTAATTTTCCAATCCCTATTATTGCAGGTATGTTCAGCTCCATACATCTTATTGCCATATGTGAATTGGCTCCACCATATTTTGTAACTAAGCCCTTAATATCATGTGAAAATAAAAAATCAAAACCTGGGTCAGCATTCTCAATAAAAACAATATGATTATCAAGTTTTAATTTTTTCTTATTTAAAGATTGTTTAGTGATTTTTTTTACCTTGCCAATTACTGTTGATCTTGTGATATAATTCCCTTTTAGTAAGGTATCATAATTATAATAAATATCTTTTAAATCAGTAATAACATCCGGTAACTTAATTGTATCAGATATGCTTGACATTATTTTATTGTTTTTTATTTCATTCTTTATTTCGTATTTTAACTTTGAAACTTTTAGATTATTATATGAGTTCAAAATAGTATTGATTGACATGAATTCTAAATCATTATGGTTTATGCTAAGTTCTTTTGCCAAATCTTTTAACGAAGAAAAAATTTCATCAATACATTTTGTAAAAACAAATTTTGCATGTTCTCTTCCTTTGATAGATTCGGAGGCAAAATTAAAAAATTCGATTTGACTTATTTTAAATTCTTTTTTTAATAAAATATCAATTCTTTTTTGGCATTTTTTCTTTAAAGCAAATTTTTTTGATTTTAAATGATTTATTTTTAAACTATTAAAATATTCATTAAATCCTTCTCTATAATTTTTTGAAGAAATTGAATAGGTAAGAGGTCTCAGATGTCCATATTTTTTTAAAAAAATTTTTTTTGAAATTTTTTTATTTTTATATTTATTTAAATCTAAATTAAACTTTCGAGTTATAGTGTTCATATCATTATAAAAACCATCTAAATCATCTTTTGATATAAGTTTTTTTAAAACCATGTCTTTTAAAATTTTTGTTGAAATAAAAGCACATCTTGCAATACCTGCGAAAGGCAAAGTTCCAATTTTTTTGCATAAATTGATTAAAAAAAATATTTTTTGAATAGGATGTTTGAATTGAAAATTTAAAAGATTTTTTTCTAATTCTTTAATTTTGATTATATCATTTGACAAAAACCCATTTTTTTGACTTAAAATTTCTTTAGTTAATTTTTTTAATGCTGAGTTATAAATTTTAACATCATTTTTACTTAGAAAATTTAATTTATTTTTCTCAAATAATTCAAAACAAGTTGGAATGACTTTAAATTCAATTTTATCGTGAAAATCTATATTATTTTTCAGTTTATCTATAAAATAGTCATTACAAATAATCTCAATTTTTTTATTTAAATTTTTTGGAAAGAAAGAATTAAAATCAGTTCGTAAATCTATATAAGGATGATTGAATAAATTTACCATTAGTCTATTAGGAGAAACATCTTTATAACCATAGTTATCTCTTTGTTTAGACCAAATCTCATTTGTTATTAACTCAGAATACAAAGAAATAGCTAATGGTGTTGAATTGGGCCCTATCATTTCAGCTGGATTCCAGTCAGACATATTGCTTAGAATAGATTTTGTACCACTTAATGTAGGATTTTTTGTATGAATAATTTTGTAAATTTTTTTTTCAATATTAGTTAATGAAGAATAAAAAAGTTTATCATTAATAGAAACTGTATCTTTTAATTTTCTGACTTGAAAAATAAAAATTTTTTTATTTTTTGTTGCAAACTCAACATCAAGTCTATCCTCATTAAAAAATTTTTCTAATTTCTTTAATATTTTCAATAAATTTAAAAATTCTCTAGGTGTATATTTTAAAGACTTAATTACATTTAAAGTTTTTTGTGTTGGATTTTTTTTTCCTGAAGTTACTAAATTTGTTTTACCGGATTTATCATAATTAATAATATAATAGGGTGCGTTTGTATTTATATCTCTTGTGAATGCTACGCCAGATATTTCTGGATTTAGGATCAATTTTTGAACTATAATTTCATCCTGTAAAGATTTTAATTTTTTAAGTATTTTTTCTAAACCTTTTTCTACATTTTCATAATTTAAATATTCAACTATTACAGAGTCGTATTTTCCTGCGTTTGATTGATTATTCAAATCTTCATCTAAAGCTGAGGATCTTAATATAATTTTTTCTGATTTAAATCTTCTTATTATATTTAAAATAATTCTTTTTTTTTGTTTCTTTAATAATCCAACTTTAAAAAAAACCAGTTTAGGAATATTAAATTTCTTGCTTTGACTTAATAATTGTAAAGTTCTTGCTTTTGTTGATAATCTTGCTTTCAATCTAATCAATTTTTGAATTTATATCTTTTTTATCATCTGATTCATCTTTGGCCTTTTTTCCAATAATTTTTAAAACAAAAGTCTTAAAATTATTCCACCAAAATTTAATTGTAAATAATGCACCAGCAATTCCTGCTACTAATAATTGAATAAAAGCTGTAATTGCACCTGGATCTAAATATGCATAGGCATTTCTTGTCAAACAAAAACTTAGTATTAAACTGTAAAAAATTATATTTAGAAATTTCATAATTAAAATACTTTAAAATTATTAATTTTATTCAATCTTTATCATTTAATCAATTTGAGTATATCAAAAATTTGATGATTAAAAGTTTTATCTAATATGACATTTTTTTCAAGTTGATCTGCGTGTTTAATAGATAATAAAATATCCCCACCTCTATCGATTAGTTTCTTCTTATTTGATCCTTTATACAATTTATCTCCTTCACGCCAACCATGGTCTGAGGCCAATACTAAGACAGAATCATTATATAAATTTTTTTTATTTAAAATTTTAATTACATGACCTAAATAATTATTTGCTAAATCTAGATTATGATAATATCCATCAGATGATTTTGATGATTGGTTAAATTTTGAGATATTGTATTCATTATTATAATACACCCATGGCCAATGGGGTATTGGAATATGTATAAATATAAAATCATTATTTTCTATAAGTGTTTCAGTATGAACAAAGTATTTTTCAATATTTTTAATTCTTAAATTGGGAAGTTGTTCATTAGTAAAATTTTTTGAATTATGTTTACTTAAAAGTTTTATATTATTACTCGCTGGGAAAAGATCTATAAACCAATATTGGAAATATTTTATAATACCTATGTTTTTAATAGTTTTTTGCTCATCATTATTTAAACCAAAACAATTGTTTAAGTACTTATAAAATATACTACAATACCTATGATAAACACCTATAACTCCAATTTTATATTTGTTGTGATAAAAATAATTGAAAAGATTTTTATTTTCACTAATAAGAAATTTTTTACCATTATCCTTTATAGTTATTTCATTAAGATCAAAATTAAATTTATTTTCATTATTAGGAAATTTTTTACCGGATAATATGCTAGGGATTATTACTGCAGTATGATCAGCAGAAGGAACGGCATTTTCATAAACATCTGAATGAGATAAAATTTTTTCAAAATTATCTAAACTTCGATTTTTTAAAACTCTATAATCTAATTCATCAAATATAAGAAAAATTATTTTTGATTTTTTATTCTCAAAATTATTTTCTGTAATAATATTGCTTTTATTATCCCATTTCTCAAAATATAAAATATTTAACATATTAAATATCACGACAATTATAAAAGGTGAAAAAAAAATAATTATTTTTTCAAAATATTTTATTATAATGTTTTGAAACCTTAAAAATAAAAAAATAATTAAGCACAGAGAAAATATAAAATAATATTTATTTAATATAAGTATTTGTAATGAAAACAAGTTTGAAGTTTTCCTAATTTCATTCAAAACAATAATAGCAATAACAAATGTAAGTAAATTGTATAAAAAATAAAATTTTCTGCTTTTTATTTTTTCAAGAGTTAAAATCAAAAAAAATGTAATAATAAAAAGTAGAATTATACCTAATAAAAATTCAAAACTAGGTTTAGAAAATATATAATAATTT
>MDTD01109688.1_pt1 | contig 18607 bp, 6 predicted proteins | sample 811221 | NCBI WGS metagenome assembly MDTD01 (sample SAMN05326646, study PRJNA326480) | marine metagenome | isolation source: seawater | place: Pacific Ocean: South West | collected 2011 | reverse complement strand
GAAGTAAAGCGGGGAGATAAGACATTCTACGATAGACCTTCTAGGGGTTTGACTCAATGGGTGGCTGATAACTATGAATTGTTAAATATCGGAGAAACCAAAGAGAATGATGAAAGAAAGGTAAAGGTAAGCAATAGACAAAAGTGGTCTACAATAGCTAAAAAATTTATTGAAAAACTGTGTCCAAAATCATCGGTTAGGACTTGCTTTAGGAAATCATCAAGACGCAACGGCATCGACCATTGGGATATATTCCCACATCCCGTTGATGCAATCGGTAGAAATCTCATTGGTGCAGATGGTGAATTGCCAGTTGCGAGAGCCATAATACAAAAGAGTACGAAAGACATTACAAAACAATGGCTTATATTTACTGGTTTCACATCACAGGTAATTAACGAATTAGATGAAAACGACTTGATACTTAATTCTAGCATTGATCTTGTATCCAGAGATAGCGTTGATATTTGGAACATGGTCCCAATTCCTAATAATTTTGCAACACACTTGAGGGCAATGGAGAGCACAAAACAAAATATAGATTCACGAATGTCCGATTGGATTGAATATCTAGATGCTCAATATGAGCTTAACAGAAGAAATGAATGGGGTGCAAAAATCACTGATGTGAAGGAGCCGACACCAGACTATCCATTGTATGAATATACACTAATTGCCCCAAGTGTAGTATTAGATAAAGTAAGAAAACGCAGTAATATTAACGGTTCATTACATAGTATTACAAGCAATCATTCTGAAAATGACGAAACATGGATTAGGAAAGAAGATTCTCAAGAACTAGGTGCTACTAGGTCCGATGAATCTGATGCAGGTTTCTTTGTCAAATTAATCGATAAACCAAAGCGTCTTGATGATGGTTTGATGGAATTTCGTATATCAGCGGACCCTCCAAATCAGGAGAATCCTTTGTCGGGACTTTCAGAATCTCACATTGGCGATTTTTTGATAAATGATGTGTCAAAAGACCTTTTTCAGATCAAGAGACAACGAGATGGTTTGAAAAGGCTAAAGGAGTTAGAATCTAGTCATAATAATATTCACGATTGGTTGTTTGACATCGGCAAAGCTAGGCCTGGTATGAAGATTCCTCCAGAATTAATCCACGAACCTCTCGCACCCCTAAACGAGCAACAAGAATTGGCAGTTAGGGGCGCTTTGAATGCACCTGACGTATTTCTAATTCAGGGCCCTCCTGGTACCGGCAAGACAACGGTTATTGCAGAAATTATTAATCAAGCAACAGAAGATGGTAAAAAAGTATTACTGACAAGTCAATCGAATCTAGCAGTAGATAATGCACTTGCAAGACTGTCAAAAACTCCGAATGTTAGGCCAATTAGGCGATTCTCAAGAAGCGCAACAATAGATCCTGAGGCAGAAGCCTTCCTTGAGAGTAATGTAATTACTCACTTTTTTATTCCATCAATTAGAGAACACTGTGGCAAAGTGTTTGAAGAATCTGAACTATTGAGGGTAGGTAAAGAAAGTATCATTAAGTCAAGAAATGAGTTACAATCAATAAAATTCCATTGGAAAGAACAGTCCGAAAAGTTACAAGAAATTGACGATCAAAGAAAGTTAGTAACAAATGATGAAAACGAATTGAGTTATCAGCGGTCTCAAGTCACACTAAGATTAGATTCAATTTTAGCTGCTATGACATTGAATGATGATGGAAGACTAGATCTAATTGACAAACAAATGGCGAATATAATTGGGATAGAATACGACTCATTGCTCGGTTTAAAAAATAGCAAGATGCAACTTGACAGAGATACCTTAATTGGTAAATTATTGAATATACTAACTAAATTACCAACTGGAGGAAAACTAGACCCTGAGATCCTAAAGTTAAGAGAACAAAAAGATGCTGCAGTAGCCAATGAAGATTATGAATTAGCCGGAAAGTTGAAGAATAAGATATCTGAGTTGAGTTTATCATCAAATGTCAATGATGATGAATGGACAAATTGGACTAGAGAATTGGCAAGGCTCGTTGACAGGGATTCTGCACCCGTGTTGTTTGGGTTGACAAAAAATATTCATCCGCCTAAAGAATTATCCACTATTGTCGCAAGCGAAATAGAAGTTTTACGTGATGAAAAAGAGAGTCTTGGGTCTGAGATAAGTGATATTAAAGACAGAATAAAAACTACCATCTCAGAGTTATCGGCTAATCTTCAATCGCTTAAGAAAACATCAGAATCAAAACTCCTAGAGTTAGACAAGGGGCTGGAAAAAATTAAACATAAAATCTCTAATATTGATGAAAGTAGAAAATTAATTCAGAGAAAAATAGATGACTACGTGGAAACCTGGGATAGTATTTTGGCAGGCTTACCCGAGGGGATAATTGATTCTCCGAGATTAGATATTGCAGGAACAGAAATCGAGAAAATTATAGAGGCAGGAAATGAATGGTTAAATGAAAATCATGATTCGATTGAATCAAGTGAGATTTGGAGAGAAATAAGAAAAGATTGGCTAAAAGACCTAGAAAATCCAGAAAAAGCAACACTAAATGACCTTGAGCAGATGTATAAGCGCTTAATCAATATCGAAGGCGTTACAACCTCTTATGCCGGTAGTAAGGCTTGGTATATGCCGTATTTACAAGAACCATTTGATTTTGTAATTATTGACGAAATCAGTAAAGCTACACCTCCTGAGATACTACTACCTCTCTTATTGGGCAAAAAAGCTATTTTAGTTGGCGATCATAGACAACTTCCACCCACGTTCAAAAATCCGCAGTCTAGAGAGGAAATAACTGCAGGTGAAATGGAAGATGAAAGATTTGCTATCGGTGGTAAATTCCATAATATGGTAACAAGTGCACTTTTTGCAGAATATTTCCAAAATGCAGACCATACTCTAAAATCTTCATTGAATCTTCAGTACAGAATGCATGAACAAATCATGCGTTGTACCAATGAATTTTACGAAAATAAACTTAAGCGAGGATTATCTGAGGAAGCTCAAAAGACAAAGAAGCAGCATGGGTTTACTGTGTTAAAGAAAGATTCAGGTGGTTCACCTGCTTTGAGAGCAGGTAGTGAGTTAATCGTTGAGGGGCAACATGCTATTTGGGTAGATTCAACTTTTGACAGAGGTGGTCGATACTGTTCAGAAGAAAGCCCGTCTTATACCACCTCAAGAAGAAATGTTAGAGAGGTAAGAATTGCAAAATTCTTGATTGATGAATTTGAACAACAGATTGCAGCGCGGAAGCAAGCGGTTCCGGATGAACAATGGGTAAAAGACCCCATGCTTCAACATTTAGACCATGAAGGAAGGTTACCTGTAGGCTTCATAACTTTTTACGGAGATCAAAAAAATGCATTTAGAGAGATTGCAAATGAAAACGATTCTTGGGCTGCCATGAGAACTAGATGGCCTAATCTTGCAGTTAGGGCAGATACTGTTGACAAATTCCAAGGTGGAGAAAAACCTGTAATTTTTGTTAGTATGGTTGTTTCTCCAGAGATTAGTGATAAGAAGCGGAAAGGATTTGAGAAAAAGGTGGAAAATTATTCGTATAATCCAATTGAGATGTTGAAGAAGAATAGTTTCGATGAGGGTGGAATTCCAAAATCAGGGACTTCATTTGTAAAAAGCCCCGAGCGAATAAATGTAGCATTTTCAAGGGCGCAGAATTTGCTGATTGTCTTAGGCAACAGGTACACTTTGAATAAAGTAAACGATGTCAAAATAGTTAGAGATAATGGGACATTGGTTAAAAAACCGATGTTCAAGCAAATTCAAGAAGTTATTGGGAAAGGGGGGATGATAGATGGCCGTGACCTGCTCTGAAGAAGCCAAACAAGCAATAAATTTGATTACTCCGAGATTAACTCCCGGCTTTTCTCCAGTGCATGTAATTGAGGCATCATGGCCTATGCAGAGGTGCGCAGTAAAAGCTCAATTATCAAGGGAACGTAATTTGACATTACTTGAGAAATATACACTTCGTGCATTTAATGAAATACCAGATGTCTCGGCAGCTGAGATTGCAGAACGATTGGGATTAAAACAACCAGAATTAATTGAAGAGGCTCTTGCATCACTTACTAGGTCAGAAGCCATTGAAACCCACCAACCGGAATCAGACGACCAGTCAAAACAACTGCGTGAAGACATTGAATCTTTAGAGTTTCAACTAGAAAATAAGGGTTTCAAAGGCAGTGCAATTGCACAATCCCAAATTAGAAAATTGAAGCGATTGAAGCGACAACTCAAACGCAACGAAAAAGGATATCATATTATTGGTGCATTGTCAAATGCAGTAAAACGTCTTTTGGACTTCAGGGCCAAGGTTACAGAATCTGGCAAAAAGCAATTACGAATAGGAAAAATCACCGAACCAACAAAGAATGAATCATTTGAGTTAGTAAGGTGTTTAGGTAGTCAAGAAGTTATCTTGGTTGGAGGAAAAGGCGTAAGTAAAGAATGCTTATTAGAGGTTGAAAATTGGAATCCACTGACAAATTTTAGCGATAAATCAAGTAATCCGACAAGGAATGATATTGAGAACGCGCTAAAAGATGGCGGACTGATTGACTCATTGATTATTCAAAGCTTTGAATGTTTAAATGATTTAGACCAAATTGAGTTTATTGATATCTGCATCACATTAGCAATATCAAATGAGAATAAAGAGGCTGAATTTTTTGTCCACCGAAAAGGTAGTAGCGTCCGTCTAAAGTGGATAGAATCATTCATTAATAATGACAAGAAAATTGAGCAGACGCTACTGAAACGATTTTCTGATGTTATGAAAACTCCGATGCAAGCAAAAAAGATCAAATCACTCGATTTTAATCCAGTAATTTACATCAATAGGCTATTGAATCATGAGATTAGTACAGAGTCTAGAGGAATGGTGGTTACTAAGGACCACAAATCCTTGTTGAAACTAACAGGAAAAACCAACTCATATGATGAGTTATTCAGAAACAGAACCATTGTTAATATCTCAAATGTCAAAAAATGGAAACTCATAGATGGGGATTTAACAGCGCTTAAATTTGAATTACCAATGAGCGGGACAACTATACCTGAAAGTTCCATTAGTACAGCAAATGGATCAATTTATCCTGCACAGATTAATATCAGAGGGAAAATAAACTCCTCATTTTCAGTCAACCTACCAGTGTTATGTTTTAATCGAGAACTAGGATTCCAAACTATCACCAATGTTAATAATAGATTAAAGCAAGAACTAGATAAAAAGACATGTTTTTTGCTAAGCCGAAATGTGCTTGATTTTAAAAATTGGATGATTGAACAAATTAGATCAATGAATGATGTTCACGATATAATCAAAATCTATCAGGATTCTAGAAATTTGTCAAGGGGTACATCTTTTGATGTTTTGAGAATTATTTTTGATACTTTGGTAGATGAAAGATTTGACCTATTTGAAAAAGATGTGATTGGCAATTTTGAGAATTTGGTCAACATACTAGAAAATGAAAATACAATAAATCACGGAGGATGGATGTATGTGGAACCGATTATACAGCAGGCAGTGTTGGATTCAATATTATCAATTGACGGCGGAAATAATTTGGCAAAAACTTGGCTAATGCACAATAATGGTAAAAAGAGATTAGCTTGGGAAGACGCCGCTAGATTAGAAAACTGCAGGTTTGGACATTGTAATTCCACCAAATTTGAAGCATTAAGATATTTTGAAGATATAATTAATGAATTAGCAGAAGCAAATGAGGTATCTACAGAATCAGTAGCAGTATCTTTAAGCGGTTTGCTAGACAAAAAAGTCATTAATCAAAAAATAAGAAATGATGCAGATATTGTTCGTAGAGACCGTAATTCGTTCACTCATGAGGCAAATAGGAATGCCAGCCTCCAATATACATTAAGGGTGATAAAATTAATGAGAGAACTTATTTCGATTGGCATAGAAAGAACTGGAGGGTATTGGGAAGCTCCGTTGAACACCAAATGGGAAAATAATTTGTCAAATAGTCAAGCGTTAGAATACATCACAGAATCTTCTATAATAATCAAGAGAGCAGTAACTGCAGGGCGACCGTGTAGGGGGTCAATTTGGGTTAATGGTTTAATTGATAGCTTACCAAAAGTGTTTGACAGTATTCCTATGGATATAATTAGAGCATTGTCTGGAATAGAACAACTTGACTCAGGGCCGCAATTTTCAGATTTAATCGAACAAGTTGCCAATGACAGTGTTCCAAGTTGGATAGAATCCTTTGATAGACCGACAATGCTAGATATTCCTTCATCAATTCAGAAGGTTATTGATGAGTTTGATGCTATTGGCAAATCCACGGTTGGAGCATTAATTACTGAGCAGTATTTATCTCACGTTCAAAATCCGTCAAATATGGCGCAATTAGGTGTTGAATTAAACAATTTTAACAAACTAGTAAATGTAATTACACCAGCAAATCTTAACATTCGCTGGAAGCGGTCTATTTCCGATAAAGCATTTGCTTCAAAACTTAAATCACTTGAGGAGATAGATCCAAAGGTATTGAGTAATATCGGGAAACCTAATCTAGAATTGTTATTTAGAAAATCACTTAGGGGTACTTTATCAAACATTCAAAATGGTGATGTTGAAGGTATAATTTCGGTTTGTGATAGACTGACTACAATGATGAAATCAGATGATTTGTGGTACAAAATAGTCAAACAGATGGACGGATTCATAGGGGCAGAATGTAGTCAAAAGATACGTAGTGGAGACGATATAATTAGGTTGGCGGAGACAGTCAAGAAATATCACCCTATCGTTGATAAAGAAGAGTTACCTAAAACGAATGCACGTTTTGAAGAGATAATTGCCAAGTCTACAAGACAGGCAAACGTTGAGCCAACGGAGGAGATAAAATGAGTTCTGCAGGAACAGTTCCCGCATGGGTAATCGAGAAGCAACGCCTTGAGATTGAGCGAAAGCAAGAAGCAGAACGAAGGAAAAGAGTAAAGCAACAAATCAACCAAATTTGTTTGGAAATTCAGTCCGAATTATTGAATCTGTCCCGGACTGGAGAGGCAGCTTGGGCTGCAGAAGAAACTGATAGGATTAGCCAGGCGTTAAACAAAGCAAAATCAGTTGATGATGCAGATTTGGATTATATGTTAAACCAATTAAATGAATCTAGGTCTTTATCAAAGCAAATAGGAGAATTATCTCTAAGTCGAAAGGATGCAAATAATCAGAAGATTGACCGAAGATTGAGTAAATTAGAAACCTTACAAAGCCACTTGCAATTTACTAAAGTTGGTTTGTGTAGAAAGGAGAACATAGGTTCATTTTCTAATCTTATTTACCAAGTCAATGATATGGTCAAGAAGTTGTCTTTTGTCGAGGAAGAAGACCTAGATTCATTTATTGTTGATGTTAAAAATATGGCTGATGATATAATGGCTGCAGATAATAAATCAATAATTGAGGAAGAATTGCGCAGGCATATTGTTTCATCTATAATCAACTCAATGACCAATTTGGGGTTCATTGTTGGGAAACCAAAATTAGTCAAAGATTCTAGTAAAGTAGCGATTATTGGGAAGTTATCATCGGGGAGACAAATTCGGTTCGATGTGACTAGAACCGGGCAAATGGAATTTGATATGGAAGGTTTTAGTGATCGGAAATGTGCTGAACATCTAGATGAGGTATTAGCCAAGCTTGAGACTAATTTTGCTATAAAAAGCGGGCCAGTACAACATAACTGGAAAAATCCCGACCGAATTTCCAAGGGAAGTAAAGGCTTCCCAACGGGAGGAAATTCACAAAGCCTAGGGGGCGGAAACAGATGATGGAGTGGCAAAAAACAGTCATTAGAGAAGCAGGATTTAGGAGATGTTTGATACTGTATGGTAATGTAAGAGATATATGGCCTACAGATGATGGTAGAAATCTAAGGATTTCTCAATTAGTGTCTGAATCTTTGCAGGATTCATTCAATATTCAAGGCATATGGGATAGTATTGATGGACTTTCATTCCCAAACTCATCCCAACTTACAACATTTAATGATATTATTGAATTAACATCTGAAATCGAAGAAGATGGCGAAGATTATGATTTTGATTTAGGGTCAAACTCCGATACAGGTGGTTGCGCCCCTGCTGCATATGTCGACCCATTAGTAGCTTTTCCAGCTATGAGAAAAGTTCTAACTACTGAATCAAATAAGCGTTCAATGTTCATAATTGATTGGACAGAGCATTTGTTGACGACACCTAAACAGCAAGATTTAGAAGAACGGAACCAACTAACTAATCTAGCTAAAGCAATCACAGAACTCAACGATTCTCAATTAAGTTCTACATCGTTCAGTTCACCAACGGGTTTGCTGGTAATTGTAACTCCAACTTTGGGTGTTTTGCCACCTAAATTTTACAATTATGATAGTAGAGTTAAAATTGTTAACATTCCAACTCCGAACCTTGAATATAGAAGACATGTAATTCAGAAAATGTCTAGAGATTTTATCGTTAAAGATTCTTCAAACGATCAAGATTCCTTGCAACTTCTCGCTGAAATTACCGATGGCCAAACTATGGTCGATATACGCAACATGGCAGCACTTTCTAGACAAGTAGAGTCAAATATGAGTATAGATGATTTAGTCAATCTTTACAGATTTGGCGAGAAAGAATCACCATGGACTCAACTTGATGAATCAAAGGTTGCTAAAGCAAGTGAGATAATTAAACAACGAGTCAAAGGTCAAGACGAGGCCGTGGAAAGGGTTGTAACCATGATTATCAGAGCCTTCTTAGGATTGGCAGGCGTTCAACACTCAAGACAAATGACAAAGCCGAAAGGGACTCTTTTCTTCGTGGGGCCAACTGGGGTTGGAAAAACTGAATTAGCAAAATCAGTCGCAGAATTTATTTTTGGCGATGAGAATAATTGTATCCGTTTTGACATGTCCGAATTTAGTCAAGAGCACGCAGACCAGAGGTTGATTGGTGCACCACCTGGATATGTTGGATTTGAAGAAGGTGGGCAATTAACCAATGCCGTTGCGGAAAAGCCATTCAGCGTATTATTGTTTGATGAAATTGAGAAGGCACATCCGAGAGTATTAGATAAATTCCTACAGATTTTAGAAGATGGTAGACTTACCGATGGTAGAGGGCAGACAGTACATTTTTCTGAGACTGTAATTATTTTCACTTCAAATATCGGAGCAAGCAAAGCAGATGCTTCAAAATCTTACAATGATATTAAATCGCATTTCTTAAATGCAGTTCATGGTCATTTCAATGATACCTTAGGAAGGCCCGAATTACTGAATCGATTTGGCGATAACATCATCGTTTTCGATTTCATAACCGATCCATCTATCAGGTCAAAAATTATGAACACTAAACTTAGTGGCATAAAGCAGCATTTAATTGAAAATTTCAATCTACAACTAGAACTTGACGATACTTATGTTCAGAAATTGGTCGCCAAAGGGAAAGTAGGTCATGGTGGTCGTGGCTTAATAAACATAATAGAGCAACAAATAGTTAACCCCATGAGTCTATTCATTTTTTCAAGATTGCATCAGATTGGTGATAAAAAGTTAACATTATTTATTGACGCAGATGAAGACGGAAACAGCAGATTTAGCTTTTTGGAGTAATACGAATGTTGGAAAATTACATGCTAAATGTTGCTATGAAAATTAAATCTAGCAAGGCTAATGGCCCTGGTAACAGAGCTGTAATTTGGGTTCAAGGTTGTACTATTGGATGCAGAGGTTGTTACAATTCCTTTACTCATCCTCATGAAGCTAAAGAAATGATTCTATCATCAGATTTAGCAAAATGGATAGCATCAATTGACAATATAGATGGAGTGACTTTTAGTGGTGGCGAGCCTTTCGAGCAAGCTGCAGCGATTGATGAAGTACTATCAAATTTGCATAAAATGGGCAGAAATGATCTTACAGTGTTTATTTTTACTGGATATGACTATGACTATTTGATGAACTCTGAAGAACAGTCAATTGCTAAATTACTATCAAAAACAGATATACTGTCTGCCGGCGTTTTTGATTTTACGAAGAAAAGCGACGAATTACTTTGGCGTGGTTCAGATAATCAACAATTAATTTACCTCAGCGATAGATATTCTTCATCTGATGAGTCATTTTGGTTAACTCACTCTCCAATAGAAGAGATTAGTTTCCATGATGGGAATGTGATTTTTACTGGTTTCAAGGCTAAATCCGGTGACCTATACAAGTCGGTTTTGGATTGTTTAAACTGATAAACATTGAACATGTCTGGAAAATTAAAATACATGATTAATAAGGTGATAATATGGGGAAAATCAAACGATTAAAGTTGGAAGATTTATCTCCTAAAATTCAATCTAGGTTACAAAATCCAATACCTCTTTCTGTCGATGAACATGTTGCTGAATATGATGAATTAGTTAGGGAAAATATAACAGATTCCGAATTTAACTTGATTGAATCAAGTCAACCGTTATTTAGAAATTGGGAAAAGAGTTCAAATCCAAAAAAGTTTCTCACACGTTTTAACTCATCAATTGAAAACGTGACCGATGATCCTGAATCGGCTATTTTTATCATGGTAGATAAGGGTAACTTTCCATCAGATTGGAATGCTCAAAAATGTCAAAATGTGCTAAATAAATGGTGTGCATTAAATGAACTTGCAATAAAGAAGTACGAACCGAATTGTCCTAGACTAACTGCTAAAGTCATGGTTCAAGATGACTACAAGGGAGGATATAATCCAACAGAGATTTTTAATCAATGCGAAGATAGAGAGGGTAGTAGTCTGTCGTTTAACTTTGGTATAGAAAAATCAAGTGTGCCAAGAATTATATTGGACTTTGGTTCAATTGATAATCAACTCAATTATCAATCAAATGATGAATTTGAAAATCCTGAATTTTATGTGGTGTATTGTCAAATAGGTGAAAAATCAAAAGAATCAGAGATTTCTAAGATGATAAATAATGTTTCAAATGGCTATCTTAGTTTTAAGAAAACAGGATACAGCACACAAAATCTAACACTTATGCTTAAACTAGCAACTTGTTTACTTTGTAGTAATGTGAAGTCAGACCAAACTAAAAATCTAATCACTCAATTTTGTTTTGAAACATATAATTTAGCAATTAACGATAAAGAATCGAAAAACACATCTATAGGAACTGATCTCATGACACTAAATAATGATAGATCAATAAATTTTGATGCAGTAATGACTCCTTTATCGATAGGTTGGAAAGATAATGGCAAATCTGCTTACAAATACTTGAAAGAATTCGATTCAACAATAAAAAATTTGCATTATGATAAAACATCTCAAATAAGGAAATTCTTCGAACGAATTTTTAATCAGATGAAAAAATACAACACATTTGTATTCGAAAAAAGTGGCGCAGAATATCCAGGCTTTCTCGGGAAGAAAGAAAATAGGGTTAATTACTACAACTCAATACTACAATATCAGAACCAACTGCAAGAATCAAACTTGAAGCGATTATTAGTTGAGGAGTTCAAAAGTATTTTTTGGCCTAGTGACTCTGATTATGATTTGAATGAAGAATTCAAGGTAATCAAAAGAGTGTGGCTTTCTATGATACGTTTATCAGAATTATCTAATAATTCATTTAAAGTTTCAAATTTGTTTAATCACGTAGACATTGTTGATTCTATCGATGGCGATGAATCAGATACAGTCCTGCGCGATATGGAAATAGATGAAAATGATGTTAACCTCTTTGAGAATTTAGATATTAATTTTAATCTTGTTGGGCATTTTTATTCTTATAATACATTCAGGGAATTTTTTGACGAACTGAAACAAGAAATTAGTACTTCTGACCCTAGAGTAAGGGAACAACTAGTGAAAATATTTGGTTTGGAACCAATAAAACCAATCAAGGAGGCATCTGAATGATTGACGATAAATCCTTAGAAATTCATCGTATAGTTTCAAACCATGTTTTGAAATATATCCCAATAAAACCAAAAAGTGCTGCAAACTTAAAGTTCCCAATTGGCTTCATGACTGACCAATGTAGATTGGCAGCCAAGTCAGAAGACAATGACAGTTTATTTTCATCTAAGGAATTGAAACTTGCAGTAAAATTACTTCCGTGGTCCGAAGGAATAGACTCTGAAATCCTCAAATTTATAGCTGACAATATAAGATATTACGAGAAAGGAATTGGAGAAGAATATAATGTTCCTTTGGTAATTCGAGCTCTTTCAGGAAAAGGTAAAACTATGCTATTTGGCAAAATTATAGCACAATTAATTTATGACTATCATGACCAAATTAGGCCTGAAAACAAGGAAATTAAATCAAAAAGAATCTTGTTCAGCCAATTAAAAGATAATCTTGACGAGGAAAATCTTGAATCCTCAATCTGCTCAGGATTAGATAAATATCATCATCACTGCACAAATATTGAAAATCTTGATGCAATGATGCATGGTATTGATGATAAAATTATTCTCATCGATAGCTTAGATGAACACCCTGCAAGAAAAGAGTGGTGGGATGTAAGCATGAAATTTTCAAAATATGGGTGGAAAGTAGTTTGGTCTTGCAGAGATCCAGATTTTAATCGACATAATCTTGCCGACAGAATTCCGATTGAAACTAAATCCTATTGGAAGCGCCAGCGGAAAAAGGACCCTTGTCCATGGGATTTACTCAAAGGTTTTTCATGGGACTTAAAACTTGATGAACGTAGAAGTAAACAACTTTCAGAGTATCTAGATTCCTACGATTTAACTTTATTGACTGACATTAAAAAAGAACATAGAGAATTCTATCAAGAATGTTATAGTAAAACACAATTGATGAACATATTTTACACTAATCTATCTATGGTTGATAAAAAGAGAGAAGATTTGGATAGACTATTATTAACAACAATAATTGACAATAAAGAGCACGTAAAAAAGCAAAATATTCAATCAAAAGAGTCTGACCTTACAGACAAAGATTGGTATCCACAATTTTTTGACTCGCTCCTCACTAAGTTGATTATTGATTCGTCACTGAATTTCTTAACGACAGAAGTTGGTCAATCTGAGCCTTTTGAAAATTTGAGCATAAATGATGTTTGGAATCAATTATGTCTTGATTTCTACAAAATTAGAAATCAGGGGAGAGGAATAATCAGTTCAGAATTGGATGAAACTCTACCAGAAGTGAAAACAGATGATAAACCAACAAAAGCGTTAACCGAACTATTAACTTCAGTGGGAATTCTTAGGCAAGGTAACAAGTTTAGACACAGAGATTTTGCTGTAGTTGCTTATTTACAAGGCTGCAAAATCAAGAATGGCGAAATCAAATTATCACCTGGAGAAAAAGACGACTTACTATTTTCATTCTTAAACCCAATTAGTAAAATATATCCTGAAGGTACTGAACCAAGGGAGGCGAATCACCTAGAAGTGATAAATGATTTCTTAAGGCGCACTGGGAACATTATTGGGCACATAAATCCAATCTTAAAATTAGTGAAACAAAAAGTCGAAATCGGATATATCATCGCTCGCCAATCGCTAATTCACAAAGGCGATTCAGATTATGAGACAATTGGTTTAACTCCAAAACAAACAGAGGCACTTAGATTATCAGAAGACCGTAGATCGATTATATTGAAAGGCTTCCCGGGCTCAGGTAAAACTTATGCAGGTGTTGAGAGGATTATTTTCCGCCAATGCAAACAACATGCAAAAGGTGTTACAAACTCAAAGTCGTTGATAGTTTCGCTTAATGACCAACTAGCAAATAGTATTAGAAATGAATTACACTCTAGACATAAAAATTCAAAATATCTCCACCAAGAAACTAACGGGGACAAAACAGCAATAAATGATATACTGTACAATATAGAAGTAAGATCTTTGAAGAATGTGATTGAGGAATGGTTGCCTGAAGTCACTCAAGGAAATAATCAGTGGCACTTAGGAAAACAAGAGACATATAGTATATTTACTAAACTAAAAAAAGAAAATTCAGAAATAAGTGAAAAAGACTGGAGAAAGTTGGAGAAAGAATTCCAAAATGATATGTACGACGATGAATCAGGTAAATTAATTAAAATTGAAGATTATGTAGAAAAAGATACTGAGGAAGAATGGGATTACCAAGACAAAGAAAGATGGAAAAAAGTTAGACGATTATGGCATGGGCGCTTAAAGAATAGGCGGGAAAAATATGGTCAAATTTCTACTGTAGAGGCTAGTATAGTTCTGCGTAATCAGTTGTTATGGTATGAACATCAAAAGTCACCATTACCAAATAATCAATGGAATAGCAATTTCCATATTTCACTAGATGGCAATAATACTGTAAATAAAAAAGAAATTTTTGATCGTTTTGAAAATTTGTTCAGTAAGGGAAAATACGATCAAATTATGGTTGACGAAGTTCAAGATTTACCAGCGATTTCAATCATTGCACTCTCTTTTCTTTCACCCAACAGAACAGAAAATAGGTTTGTGATTGCTGGAGATAGAGACCAAACGATTAATGGGCAACAATTTGTTTGGCGAGATTATCTAAAGAGATTATCTTATATCTCACGAGAAGTAATCGCTAAATCAGTCGGGCATATCTACACAAACGAGGATAGTGAACCAACATATCACCACTTGAAAGGACTTTCTTGGACCAGTAGTGAGATTGATGAGGTTACACAATTTCATCTAACAGATAATCACAGGAATCACTCCTCGATTGTCGATTATACAAAAGAATCATGGAACAATTGGCCTACTAAAGGGTATGCAAAAGAAGCAGAACATTCAAAAGATTACCCTCTAGATAAAATGAAATCAACTTGGAAAGGGCAGGAAAATCATGATTTAAAAAGAATAATGGAAATTCAAACTTCAGATAAGCGCCATTTTGTGGAATCTCTAGAAGAAGTTCTAACATTTTTACAAACTAGAGCTAGAATCTCATTGCTTATCCCAAATCAATGGCTACGGTCTTACATAAAAAATGGCATAATGGAGGAAAAGCCAGAGACAAAATTAGATTCATACGATGCATGGACAATTAAAGGATTGGAGAGAGACGCTGTAGTTATGATTTGCCCGTATACAGCATCTCCAAAAGATTCCGATTCAGCAATTCTTATGGGATTTGATTCAAATAGTCAATTCACAATAGAACAAAGTAAGGCCGTTGATTTGATTCGAAGGAAATTACTTGTTTCTAATACAAGGGCAGTTCAGCAGTTGATAATTCTTCACCCACCAAAAAACATGTCCACTAACTTAGGTCACGACCAGGTCATAAAATGTTTGAATCCACCTAATTTAAATTTAACTGAAAAAGTTGGCAAGGGCCAAGATATCACCCAGCAGATGACAGAATTCTTCCACAATTCAGACCTTAATAGGTATGAATACGCAATTGCGACAGTTGCGGAAGGAATCGATTTGTTTACTAGAGCACAATCAGATGTCAATCAAGCGGAAGAAATTGACTTCTTTATGTCAAGGTGGGAAAAGGTGTCTAAAGGAGACCCAGAAGATTCAAAATTACGTGCTCTGTTGAAAGACATTATGAATTTCTCTGACGATTTATCTAAATGTTTAATCTTACAACACGTTTTTGACAGAAAATTCTACGGTCACAATAGTATTGATTTACAAAACAAAATAAATATCAAAGTAAAAGACGATTACTCAATAATGGTTGATAGCATTTCCAAATATAATAAATCACTTACTTGGGATTTAGAAGGTTTCAAAAACTTATCTCTTGCACATGAAAAACATGTGACAATGTCAGAAAGAATAAGGAATTTTGAGGTCATAAATCAAGATAGAGTTGAAGAAAAAAGAATCAAGTCTGACATTAAAAAAGTGCACAGGAAAATGAAAAATATAATTAATAGACAAATAACTATAATCAGCCCGAAACTTATGGCTAAAGATAAACATTATGACCAAAAAGTGTTAGCAAGATCACTGTTCACAGAAGCAATATCTTTAGAGAGATTTGGGGGTGAGGTTTCAGATTTATCAAACATAAGTTTTGACTTTTCAAAAATACTTATCCAATCTTTTGATAAACATTTAAGACTGAATGATGATGGATATGTTGCAACACTTTCTGAAGGAATCCTTAATCAAAAATTATGGCAAGGATTTATCTCGAGACTCATTCAAATTGATGATAAACAACAGGATAAGGCAGGACATTACAGTGAGTTTGCTGTCCATTTGTGCAATATTTACCATCAAAAGTTAGTAAGAATTCTTTCAGAAGACCAGCCTTCTAGAAATAAATCAATTCAAAGCTTGTACAAACCATTTTTTGATGCTTTAAGACTCATAAATTCATTAAATGAACAGGAAATAAACAAAACCCTTAGGTCTGAAATCTCCTTTTATTTCAATAACATACACGCAGATTTTACTAACTATATTGATAAAAACTCTGACGAACAATATAAAAAATTGGTTCGTAATTACTTAGATGAAGCGTTAAAGATAGATCGGCATGCTATGGATGAGATAAGTGATGATTCAGTTGCCAAATGGAAACTACATGATTTCACAGTTTTCGTAAAAGCTCTTGGTAATCAGAGGCAGATAATTACCTATCAAAAAAGAATTAACACACTCGTTATCGAATCAGGAATATTTGACAAGGAAATTCATAGGATTACTCAAAACTTAGTTGAAAAATCCTTACTCTCTCAAGAACAACAGATAATCACTGAAGACAAGTTATTTGATGAAATATATTCTAAATTGAAGGTAGATCCAGTATCTAAGGACAACATCGGATTTTTACTTGGATTTGGTATGCGGGATTTGGGTATGAATCTAAGAAAAAATCCCGATTACCTAAAAGAAAATTCTAGTTCATCAAAATTCTACAGGAACACTTTACTTCTGGATTATATTCTAAAGGATAATAACCTAAATCTTGGGTTCTTAATGAAAGATGATAATGAAAATTTACCTAGACTATTTGAAAATCTTAATGATATAACGGATACAAACAGAGCCATGCTTGTGAATGAATTCGAGAGAATAGTAACGGAATTATATGAAACACTTGAAAACATGAAATCCAGAATTACTAATGAAGCCTTTGATTTATCATCAAGCCAAATCTTAAGTTCCGAATACACGTCAATTTTGACAGGCTTGAGATTAATCAATATCTTTTTGCTTAGAATGCCTCCAATACGAGACCAGGTGATTAAAGAAAAGTATCAATCATTGATTTTTTCTAATCCATCTCTAGTACAGGTCAGCGGTAAGCTATATGTAAAAATGTCAGATTACAGAAGTAACAACCCTGATTACATAAGTACAATTAAGGAGATTTATGACAACTGGGTGTATCATTCGTTATTGAATAAACTTGTAGCAAGAAATCAAAGTAAAAGGATAGAAAATAATTTCCGCATCCCTTACGAATTAGGATGTTATGGGTTAGACCCTATGTTTGATAGTTGGATGTCAAATAATGATATATTGTATGAGAGTATGAGTGATGAGAGGAATGATATTGTGTATTTATTTGACAATTTCGATTTACAATCAAGAATCGAAAAACTAATTTCGGTTTCTAAATTAGTAAACAAAGTATTACAGAAAAGTAGGACTAAATCAAAAAGAATCAAAACCCTAATGCAGAATATTATCTATGAAAGTAGACATGGAGATTTGTTCGATATATATTCTAAATTAGAAGATTTGAATCATAGAAATCCGAAAGCGAAAAAGCATATATTCTATTTTTGTGTTTATGGAAGAGATGGGGGGGAGGTCCCGTTTTCATTGTCGAGAAATGGGACAGTGAAAGTTGAAACTTTTAAGTCGCTTAAACCGACAGAACTCTATGCTGCTTTAGAACAAATAGGCTTAGACATGAATTCTAATGCTGAGTCAGTGAGTAAAGATTCGAGTATCTTTAATCTGGAAGAGTCGATTGAAGGTTTCAAGGAAATTTTACTGACTTTGAAACAGCAGGATGAGAAAGAAATCGGACACCAATTCTTAGAGATTGAGGACCGATTATCTAATCTAGCGAATGTATTTTTAGGCGAAGATGAAACAGAAAAAGATATTGATTTAGAATTAAACATCGAAAAATCCGACTCTAAAATACTTCAACTACCGGACGAACTTGATTTAGAGGTGAATACTGAAGATGAGTTTAAAGAAGTTAGGACACATTACGAGATGAGTTTGGATGAATGGGCAAATCTTCCTGAAAAAGCAAGATTGGCCTTAATTGAGTTATTCAAGAACACAGGGAATTAAATTTTGAAATAATCTAGTTGACAAGTGATTAATTCACATATTAGGGGACTTCGGTTCAAGTCCGGGAGCGGGGATCAATTACTCTTCAGATTCTTCGTTAATTTTGCTGCACAATAATCGGCATAAGACGACGATAAGTCACGCATTTCCAAAAATACTCCAAAGGTCCAAATTTGTAGCGTTTGAGCCATTGCTCAGAAACGAATAACTGAACCCACCAGATGGCTAAAATCAGTAGCAATACGGTGCTGCGACTCAACCATGCTTGCGGGATAACTGCTGCAAGAGTT